>JAEEGH010000936.1_pt1 | contig 88550 bp, 73 predicted proteins | sample 9134181 | NCBI WGS metagenome assembly JAEEGH01 (sample SAMN16246544, study PRJNA631951) | gut metagenome | biome: gut microbiome; feature: rumen; material: DP-attached | host: Bos | place: Iran: Karaj | collected 2018-10 | reverse complement strand
AGAAAATAAGGCAGGCTGAAGATAAACGGGATAACGATTTATTTGTTCTGGAATCGCTTAAGCTGAGTAAGGTGAATTATGATAAGAGGGCAAAGCTTGTTACAGATGAATATAATGCCCGTCTTGCAGAAATCAAAAATGAATATGCCGGCCAGCTCGATGAATTAGGCAGTCAGATAGAAACTTATCAGAAACAGCTTTCGGAATACGATAACTCCAAGGTAAAACAGGCTCAGGAAAAAGAAAAGGCCCTTAATTCAGAAAGGCAGTTGAGGCAGCTGGAGCAGAGGGAAATCTCGGAAAAATACGAAAACAGGGTTTCTGAACTGCAGAGAAATATAGATAAGATTCAAAAAGATAACCGCGAAGAAATGCGCCGTTCTGTAAAAGAAGTTCAGGAAAAATATCAGGCAGAAATTGATAAACTTGACCCGGTTATAAAAGACAGAACTGCCACAAAAATTGTAAATAATACGGGAAACTCTAAGGCTCCTGTTTACAGCGACAGAAGAATTCTTGAACAGGGAAATATTCAGGACATCTCAATTCAGACATCTTTAAAAGATTTTCAAAACTATTATGATGATTATCAGTATCTGTCTTCCAAAATAGCCGCAATTCCCCAGAAGAATACAATTCCATCTTATGTTGCCGCAAACAAGGTGCTTGTAAATCAGATGGGACAGACCTTTACATCTACAACCCTGCAGCTAAACCGTAAGAATCAGGAATTAAAGGAAGAACTGAAGGTTCAGGAAGAAAATTCCCGCAATGTTTTTACCGGTCTGCTTGCAGCCGCAAAGGCAAATGCCGTAATTTATTCAGCTACCAATGCTTCTGATATTCAGGTATTTATTGCCGAAAAATCGAGATATCTTGTGGATGAAAACGAAGGGGTTGCCGCAGAATTTACTGCAGATAAAGGCATTGTAAAGGGCAGGGTAAAGCTTTGCAGCGACGGACTTTACCGCTTTTATACAAATGAGGATGCAGAGGGGAATCCTGAAGAGCTTCCTGTAGATATCAGTCTTATTGAAGCCGGAACTATTGTAAAACTGCTTGCAAAGTAAATTTTAGTCAAAAATTTGACCATATCTGCCGATAATAGCAGATATGGAAGAAAATAGTCAGTTTAATCAGCAGCTGCAGGCTGCATTAGCGCAAAAACAAAATTGGTTTAACTCAGTTGCCTTACCGGATTGTCTTAATCAGTACAGGCTTTTAAGTTCCTGCGTACACAATCTTTACGAAATGCTCAAAAAGAAGGCTTTAATTTCGCCGGATCCTTACGCAGTAGAAAAACACATTTCTGATATTGTCGTTCCAGCAACAAGTCCTTTTAGTGACAATGATATTGCCAATGTTTTAGGCGAGCGCCTTTCTGACTATGACGCCATCCTCGATTTTATAGGTAACTACTTCCGTTTTACTGTAGACAATATGCCTGCACCAAAAATTAAAAAGATGATTGAGCTGAATAACTTCCTTGACTGGTCAAATCTCAGTCAGAATTCTACTCAGAGCAATACCCACGCCCTTGCAACCCTGCTTTCTCAGGCCAGAATTAATGCACCTGCTATCCTTATCAGTATGATTAATGACTGTTCTGCCAAGGGGCAGGAAACTACCCGGGCAATAGCAAAATGCCTTAGCGAACTGGCTGTTTTCCAGAAGGAATTATATAAAGGCGAAATCCGTAAGGGCATTTTTGAACATCCGGACTTTAACTCTCAGAAGGCTGCTGAATCACCGGATGCAGAAATGGCAGAAATCAAAAGACTTTATCCAAAGGTAATGGGTAAAAAAGCCTTTTATACAGATTTAATTAATGAAATAATTGCAGAAAATCACAACCAGGATAAGGCAGTCCTCAGGGAAAAAGTTTTGCAGAAGCTTCAGATTAGGGAAGCCCCTGTTAAACAGGAAATAAAAAAGAAGGGACCAAATCCTAAAAATATCCTTATAGAAACCGTTATGGCTATAGGTGGTGCTGCAAGCACAATCGAGCAGATAAGAATAAAACTCGTAGAGAATTTTAATATTTTTTATGCCAATAAAACTTCTATCTTTAAGAAGATTGGGGCTGCCTTTAAAAAAGCCTTTAAGCTTAAGTCTAAGCCAAAGACCTGTATTGTAAAAATCTCTGATGTAAAAACCGGAACCATGAGGGAGCAGGAAGTAGAAATTGAAACTCTGCTTGCCGATCTGGCCCAGAAGAGTAAGGTTTATGCAGGAATTGCAAGTCAGGGAATGGAATATGAAAAACTAATTTCTTATCCTGATGAAAAAATCTACAATTTTGTATGCAAACAGATTTCTGAATGTCAGTCAATCTTTACAACGGTAAATGCCCTGGATTCTTTCTTTAAAACTCAGGTAGATATTATAAATCGTCCAAAAATTAAGGGTCTGCAGATTGATTTATCTGCCTTCCGTAATATAATTATTACATCAAATAAAAAGAGGGGAGAATATCAGGCTGTAAAGGAAGAGAGTGAGCAGCTGAATAAACTTGGAATAAAATAATGCGAAAATCAATTTTAACGATTTTACTTTTTTCTCTTACTTTTGCTCTTTTTGCAAAAGATTTTGTTATTGTTGAATCTGACCGTCCCCACGATTTAGATCCCCACACCACATCTTTTTCTTCTGATGCAGAAATTCTAACAGGCCTTTACGAAGGTTTGTTTTCTTATAATCCGGTTTCCCTTGAACCTCAGTATGCCCTTTGTATAGATTACAGAATTTCCCGCGACAAAAAACGCATGACCTTTAAGCTGCGCCAGGACGCCCGCTTTAGTAACGGAGAAGTTATAAATGCTCAGGCTGTAAAAGATTCCTGGATGAAGCTTCTTTCAACACCAAATGCACCTTATTCTTCCATGCTGGATATTATTCGCGGTGCCCGTGCTTTTCGTCTTGGACAGGGAAAGGCAGAAGATGTAGGCATCTTTGTAAATGATGATTATACACTGAGCGTTTACCTTACAGGTCCCGCAAACTACCTTCCAAAGGTACTCTGCCATTCTTCTTTTTCGGTTGTACACAGATTACCAACCGTTTATAGCGGACCTTTCGAAATTGAAAATATGGACCAGGGCCTGATTGTTCTTGCAAAAAATCCCTATTACTGGGATCTTAAGAATGTAGCTTCTGACCAGATAATTTTTTATCAGTCAGATGATGCAGAAGAAAATACCTGGTATTTTAATACAGGGGCTGCCGACTGGGTTTATGGCAGTGTATTTGCAGATAAGATTTACGATAAAAAAGCCCTGCAGTTTAATGCAGAGTTTGCAACAAGTTATTTCTTCTTTAAAACTTCTGAAAAAAAATCAGCTAAAGCAGCTTTTAATCCCTGGGATTATGATGAATTCAGAAATGCCATTTTAGAGGCTATGCCCTGGGATATTCTGCGTTCCCCATTTATGGTGTCGGCTCCAACTCTGGTTTATCCTATGGGCGATTACCCTACTGTGGACGGTTTTTCTTACACAGATCCTGTTGAAGCAAAGAATTTAATGGCCATGGCAAGAGAAAAGTATGGCATTCCTGCTGATACACTTATCCCTCTTGTATTAGATATTACGGAAGGTGCTTTTTCTCCAGAGCAGCTTCAGGCCTTACAGGATGCCTTTGCTCCTCTTGGCCTTGATTTTCAGGTAAACTTTTATAATGCCCGCCTTTATTTTGATGTGGTAGCCTCTTCAAACTCAGATATTTTCTCTTATACCTGGATTGGAGATTTTGCTGACCCTCTGGCCTTTCTTATGCTTTTTCAAGGAAATTCTACTTTGAATGAGTCCGGCTGGCAAAATGATGAATATGATTCTCTTATAGAAAAAGCCGCAAGTGTAGATGCTGCAAGCAGGTCTGCAATTCTTGCCCAGGCAGAACAAATTCTTCTGGACAGTGGAATCATCATGCCTTTGTATCATCCTATTTCTTTTAATGTAATAGATTTAGATGAAGCAGGCGGCTGGGCTTTGAATGCTTTTGATTTACATCCCCTTAAGTATCTTTATAGAAAAGAAAAAACAGCCCTTGGCCCTGATATAGTTCTGGCAAATGAATAATATTTGACGCCTAAAAAAAGCTATTGTAGTATTTAAACTTAGACATTCATAAGAGGATTCTATGTTTAAAAGATATCTTATAGCCTTACTTTTTTTTAGTTTTGTATTTATAAAACTTTTTTCTGCTTCCCGCTCAGAAAGCCTGGACTTTATTTTTAACAATCAGACTCTGGGAAGAACCACAATTACCATAAAGCGCAGCGAATGGAATAAGCTTTGCGACAATTACCGCTATTTTTATAAAAACGAAAATTACGTTCAGGCAGAATCCTATGTTTACGAAAAAGACGGAAAAACCTGGACAATGAATAATGTGGGCTTCCGCCTCAGGGGAAACACCAGCCGTTATGTTCCTCAGGGTATAGACAACGGTAATAAACAGGGCCAGAAAAATGCCCAGTGGTCAGACTTTTACTATAAATATGCTAATAGGCCAAATGATGATTACCGGCAGTCACACTTTAAGGTTGATTTTGAAGAGTTCTGCCAGAAGGGAGAAAAGCAGAAAATGGCAGGCTGTTTGAAGGGAATGGCCCTTAAAAGGCTGGATCATTCCTGTGGCAGGGAAATTTTCTGCTATGATATGTTTCATAAATATGGCATCTGGACGGCACCAAGGGCCAGTCATACAAGGCTCATCATAAACATTCTTGAAGATGAAGGTGGTAAAAAAGTTTCTAAGGTTGATTTTGGTGTTTACGAAATGTTTGAGGAAGTAAACAGTCAGTCTATAAAAGCCCGTCTTGCAGGAGAAAACAAAAGTCCCCTTGCCTGGACCAGCAGCAAGGGAAACTTGTGGAAATGTACCAGTGCATTAACCGATTTTTCAGGAGAAGAAATGGGGGTCGAGGATGTCAGAATCCTCTTTGACGAAAAAGGCCGGCCTTTTGATATAGTAAACAAGGCCTATGACCTGGATTTAAAAACCAATAAGAAAAAACTGCAGCAAGCAAAGGCTCAGCTTTGTTCATTTATAGAAGAACTTAATGCTCTGCCTAAGCTTTCCGAAGATAATTCGGCCGACGCTGTAAATAAAATAAAGGCCTTTTATGAAAAATGGTTTGATGTTGATTTCTTCCTTAAAACCTATGCCGTAAATATTCTTTTTGGAATGGATGATGATTACTGGGGAAATAAAAATAATTATTATCTTTATTTTGACAGCGGCAAAAATGGTTCAGGAAAAGTTTACTTTATTCCTTTCGATTATGACAACACCCTGGGCTGCTCAATTTCTGAAGGCGGTTTTAAGCAGAATCCTCTGGACTGGGGCCGTGGCGAAGACAGACCTCTTATGGACAGGCTTATAAGCCTTCCTGAATACAGAGAAAAGTTTAAGTCTTATTTAAGACAGGTCTCTGCTGAAGATTCCTTCTGGAATTATGAACAGTGCAGCAGTCAGTTTGCTTACTGGGCAAAGCTTGTCGGCCCTTATTTAAATAGTCCCGACTTAAGTTATGAAGGACTTGGCGTAAAGGAATTCAACGACTATACCTGGCGGCCATCCGGCTACAGCATAATGCAAAAAAATAACAATATTTTTGATGCAACAAGAAAGGCCATAGAAAGAAACTTCAGCGGTAAAACCCTGAGCCTGCAGCAGATTAACAATAAAAAAACAGAAGGAATAAAGGTAAAGATTAAGTTTATTCCGGAAAATGCGGCCAGCAGGGAATTTTATATAGACGGTCTTCTAGCTTCCGTTATTGAAAGAGACTGGTCTCAGTCCCGCGCTGCATATAATTTTACTTCTAAAAATATCATGGATGCAGAATGGGAATATCCTTTTACAAAAGACGGAAAAGAGTATCAGGTATTTGTAAAGTATTATGATAAGGATTTTAATCTTATAGAAACTTCTCCTGCAATAAAGGTAAAGGCCCGCGGTGGACTTGGAGAACTTTCTGTAAGCAAGGATATTGAATATTCAATTGAAAATAATGTCCTGACTTTTCAAAAGGCGCCCCTAGTAAAAGTCGGCGGGCTTTTAAGAAGTAAGGCACCGGGCTATTACCGGCTTGATTTGAATAAAGCTGCCGACTGGTGGTGGCTTAGCGGTAATTTTCTTGGCCCGGAATGCCAGAGCCTTAATTTAAGGGATCCTAATGTTATTCCAGCTAATGCCGGCCTGCAGAAGGGAAGTCAGCTCATTTTTAATTTATACTATGAAATTCCAAATGAAAAGAATCCGGGCGATAAGTACAGGCTTTCTGTAATCAATTATGAGGAAAGCCGTTTAAAAAATATCTGCCTTGATGAATAAACTATAGGAGAGTTTTTATATGAAGAAATCTTTTGTATTTGTATCAGTTTTTATTTTGCTGCTTTTTTTCAGCTGTAAAAATCAGTTTTCGGAAAATACAGGCAGTGAATCAAATCCTCTTATAAGTTCTTCAAGAGCGGCCTCTCTGGATTTTATTTTTAATAATCAGACACTGGGAAAAACTACCATTACAATAAAGCGAAGTCAGTGGCGAAAACTATGCGAAGATTACCGTTATTTTTATAAGAATGAAAATTGCGTTCAGGCCGAAAGTTATCAATATGAAAAAGATGGAAAGACCTGGACTTTTAATAAGGGAATAGGCTTCAGGCTCAGGGGGAATACCAGCCGCTTTTGTCCTCAGGGTTACGATAACGGACGGCTGCAGGGGCAGATGAATAAAGACTGGTCTGCTGATTATTATAAATATGCAGAAGAACAGCCGGAAGGAAAAGACGGAGACTACCGCCAGTCTCACTTTAAGGTAGATTTTGAAGAGTTTCTTGAAGATGGTGAAGAACAGAAACTGTCTTCCTGTATAAAGGGGCTGGCCTTAAAGCGTATGGACAATTGGTGCGGAAAAGAAATTTTCTGCTATGATTTGTTCCATAAAAACGGCATCTGGACCGCTCCCCGGGCATGTCATACAAGACTTATCATTAAGATTATTGAAGATGAAGATGATGAAGAAAATGCGGCAGCTGAAGGAGATGAGCAGACTCAGGGTGACCAGGAAGTTACCATTGTAGATTACGGTGTCTACGAAATGTTTGAAGAAGTAAACAAGCAGTCTCTAAAAGCCCGCGATAAGGATGAAAATAAGGCCTCCTCTGCCTGGAAAAACAGCAAAGGAAATTTGTGGAAGTGCTGTAATGATTTAACTACCGACAAAATGTACGAGACCGGTATAGAAGATATCCGAATTATTTACCAGGGGGATGAAGTTCCTGCTGGTATGCAGACAAATGGCAGGGAAGATGAATATAGAATTGGTTATGTTTATAATTTACGTTCTTTAGACCTGAAAACCAACAAGGATAGTTTTGATGCTGCAGCTGCAGAATTGCATAGCTTTGTTACAGAACTTAATAGTCTGCCAATTCCAGCCTCAGAAGAAGACAGTCAGGCCATTGCCACAATAAAAGCCTTTTATGAAAAATGGTTTGATATGGATCTTTTTCTTAAAACTTATGCTGTAAGTATTTTGTGCGGAATGGATGATGATTACTGGGGAAATGCCAATAATTTCTATCTTTATTTTGACAGCGGGGCAAAGGGTACTGGAAAGTTGTATTTTATTCCTTTTGATTATGATAATACACTGGGAGCTTCCATAAAAGAAGGAGGATTTACCCATAATCCTCTGGACTGGGGGCGCGGCGAAAACAGACCTCTTATGGATAAACTTTTGCAGGTGCCTGAATATAAAGAAAAATTTATAAATTATTTGCTGGAAGTTTCTTCCAATGAGTACTGGACTTTCGAAAGAGGCAGTTCAGTCTTTACGACCTGGGGAAACATGTGCAATTTTTATATGCAGAATGCAGATGTAGATTATCATATCGGGGCGAAGGAGTTTAATGATGATTGGGGTGGATGGAATCCTGGAGGGTACCATCTTACTCAGGAACCTGATGTATACGATGAAACAAGAAATTATTTCAGATACTGGCTTTCAGGTATTCCTATTCCAAATATTTTATCAATTGATGAAAGTGCTGAAGGCGAAGGGCTCTTTATAAATATTGATAAATCAGAAATTCCCGAAGATGCGGCAATCAGAATCTTTTACATAAACGGCAAGCATGTTGCTGATGCTGGATTCAGTACAGATTGGGAAACAGGGGAGATTACAGTTTCACCGCTAGTGTTCGATGATAAGTGGGCTTTCCCTTACGTAACAGCTGGTAAGACCTACAAAGTAAAAGTGGAGTTTCAGAATACCAGTTATTCTACTGTTTATATCTCACCAGAACTGACTGTAACGGCAGCTTCCGGCCTGGGTGAGATTTATGATGCAAACAATGCTGCTTATACAATTCAGGATAACAAATTGATTTTTGACCCGCTTCCTGTTTTAAAATATGGAGACACTGTTCTTGAATCTCGCTGGGATTGGGATAAGTATTATGTAATGGAAATATATACTACAAACTGGGGCTGGCAGAGCTGGAATAAAATAGACGATTTGAGTTTACCTTTTGATTTTACCGCAGAAAATGTTGTGAAAGATAAAGATGCAAATTTAATGTTTACTCTGTATTATGTAATTTCAAATAGCGAGTACGGAAGTTATCGTTATATCTTGTATGAGTGTGATAGTAATAAATCTTTTACTCTCAAATAAATCGACTGATTGAAAAACACATTATTTTTTTTTATACTGATTATGGTGGTTATTTTTTTTTAACCACCGTATTTTTTTAGGAGATACTAATGGTAATTTTAACATTGAACTGCGGATCTTCATCTGCAAAATATCAGGTTTACGACTGGGATAACAAAGAAGTAATGGCAAACGGCGTTGTTGAACGCATTGGAATTGAAGGTTCCTGCATTACTCACAAGGCAAAAGGTCAGAAAACAGAAATCACTTCGCCTTGTCCAACTCACAAAGAAGCAATTGAACTTATTATAAAAGAAATTACAGACCCTGAAGTTGGTGTAATCAAATCAATGGATGAAATTGGAGCTGTAGGTCACCGTGTACTTCATGGCGGCGACAAATTTACAAAATCAGTTCTTATTACTCCAGAAGTTCTTGATGGTTTCCGCTCTGTAATAGACTTAGGACCACTTCACATGCCTGCAAATATTATGGGTATTGAAGCTGCTCAGAAGGTTATGCCAAATGTTCCTCATTCAGCAATCATGGATACAGCATGGCATCAGACAATGCCTGAAGAAACCTTTATGTATGCAATTCCACGTGAATGGTATACAAAATATGCTGCAAGACGTTATGGTTTCCACGGAACCTCTTTCCTTTATACAGCAAAACGTGCTGCAGTTCTTTTAGGAAAAGATCCTAAAGATACAAATCTTATCATCTGTCACATTGGTAACGGTTCTTCTATGTGTGCTGTTAAAAACGGTGTCTGCTACGATACAACAATGGGTATTACTCCTCTTGAAGGACTTGTAATGGGAACCCGTTCCGGCGACCTTGATCCTGCTCTTCCTTTCTACATTATGCGCAAAACCGGAATGTCTGCAGACGAAATGGATACAGCCTTAAATAAGAAATCTGGCTGTCTTGGAATTACAACAAAATATTCTGACCGCCGCGACATCGAAATTGATGCTGCAAAAGGCGATAAACTCTGTCAGCTTTCTATAGAAATGGAAGCCCTCCGTATTAAAAAATACATTGGTGCTTTTATGGCAGAACTTGGCCACGTAGATGCAATCGTATGGACTGCAGGTGTTGGCGAAAGAGGACCAATTACACGTATGAAGGCTTGTTCAGGTCTTGAAAAATACGGTATTAAGATTGATGCTCAGAGAAATGAATGGTCATTCACAGGAAACGCAGAAACTTACATCCATGCTGATGATTCAGAAACAAAGATTTTTGTTATTCCAACAGACGAAGAACTTGTAATGACAGAAGATGCTTATGCACTTATGAAGGGAACTTATGATGTACATACAAACTTTAAGTACAGCTTCCAGAGCCCTGATTATGTAAACAAAGCACGCGAAGAGGGATTAAAATCTGACCTTGTAAAACGTCCTAATATCGCCAAGATTTTAGCACGTGACTTAATAAAATAAAGAATGAAGAATATTGCAGTATTAGTATATGATCTTACAATTGAATACAATGTTTCAGTTCTCAATGGTATAGTTGCCTATTTTGAAAAAAAAGATGATGTAAAACTTATCATCTCTCCTGTAAATGTTCCTTATGCAGCTACAGGAGGCGGCTATGATTATCAGTACTGGTCGGCAGTTGAGATTTTAAAATCACAATGTATTGATGCTGCAATAATTATTTCAAATTCTTTCTGTCATTATTTATCAAATAAAGATTTATCAGACTTTTTAAAAGTCTTTTTACCACGCCCCATTATTTCGATTGCCCAGCCCTTTGAAATTGAAAACTCCAGATACACTTATATTTCCTGCCAGAAGGTTTATGAAGATGTTGTGGAACACATTATAAAAAAACACAACAAAAAAAAGATAGCCTTCTTTTCAGCAGAGCTTACAAAAACTGTTGAGTCAAAGGAGAGACTGGACGCCTACAAAAATGCCCTTAAAAAATTTAATCTTGAATATCATGATGAATGGGTTTTTCCCGGCGACTTTACACCGGGAACAGCAGGAGAATATGTAAAGGAACATTTTAAATCAAAAGATGATATTCAATTTGATGCTCTTTTATGTGCAAACGATTATACTGCAACAGGGGCTATGGTTGCCTTTAAAGAACTGGGTATAAATATACCGGAAGATTTAATTCTTTTTGGTTTTGATGATTCCCAGGTTGCAACAACGACTTTTCCTTCCCTTTCTACAATTTCCCAGCATGTTGCAGGAACCGGAGAAAAAGCGGCAGATATGGCCTATAAAATGTTATGCGGTCAGGAAGTTGAAAAAGCAGTAGAAACAAATTGCAGTCCGGTTTACAGACAGTCCTGCGGCTGTGTAAAATCAGATTCCATATCAACTTCCTTTTACGATGCAGATGGGGTCTTTCACGAATATAAAGGTAACGATACTTACGCACAGTTTTCAAGAAATCAGAGTAACCTTACAACCATCTATAATCTTTTGAATACAATGGATTCCAATAACGGACTGGATGATTTTTTCCTTACCTTAAAACAGAATCTTGATATTGTTCATTTAAGTTCCATAGATTTCTGCTTTTATGACCAGCCTGTAGAAATAGAAAGAAAAGAAGATTTTTCTTTGCCTGCAAATACAAACCTTATCTACAGTCTTGAAGTGTGGAAGCAGAATCAGGAAGAATACTCAGAAAAAAATGCCATACCTTTCTCTTCGGCTCAATATATTGTTCCAAATAAATTTGCAGAAAAAAATACAGAAAGTGGAGTTTATATTCTCCTTCCGATTTTCTTAAAAAAATTAAACTATGGTTATATGTTCTGTAAAACTTCGGGACATAACTATACCCTTTATTCCATCTATTTAAAGATTCTTACAAACTCGATAATTCAGGCTTACGAGTATTCCAAAGAAAAGAATACAAACAAAGAACTTGCAAAACAGAATCTGGATTTAAGTTTTGAATCTAAAACAGATGAACTGACCGGCATCTTTAACAGAAGAGGTTTCCTCCTTTATGCCCAGCAGATGATAGATATGTCATTGAAACTTGGTAAAGAAGGTTTTGTTTTCTTTTTTGATATGGATGGCCTCAAAAAAATCAATGATACCTATGGTCACAAAATGGGTGACCTTGCCATAAAAACCCAGGCCCAGGTTCTAAAACTGGCCTTCCGCGACTCAGACGTTATTGGCCGCTTAAGCGGGGACGAGTTCGCGGTAGTAGCTCCTGGTTTTAAGGAGCACAAACTTCCAGCCGTAAGTGAGCGCCTGGAAAAACTGAATACAAGTTTTTCAGAAGAAAACAAACTGCCTTTTGTAATCTCTGCAAGCTTTGGTCCGGTCCGGTTTGATTCAGAGCATTCCTGCTTAAAAGATTTACTGGCTCTGGCCGATAAAAAATTATACGAAGAAAAACGAATAAAACATAATAAATCTGCTGACTAAGGAGTATAAAATGGAAAAACTGGTTGTTAATAATTATGGAAGCTTTGATCTTACCTTTGTAAAAGGTAAGAGTGCCACAATGTGGGATATAAATGGACGTAAATATATTGATTTTATTTCGGGAATTGGAGTTAATTGTCTGGGACATAATTACAAGCCTCTTGTAAAGGCAATTGCAAAACAGGCAAAGAACCAAATCCACATTTCAAATTATTATTTTTCTGATACAGGTCTGGATTTTGCCTCAAATCTTTTAAGAATTACAGGTTTTGAGCGTGCATATTTTGGTAATTCCGGAGCAGAAGCAAACGAAGCCGCAATCAAACTTGCAAGAAAATATGGTCAGCTTAACGGCGGCAGTAAAAGAAAAACAATCGTAACTCTTGAATCTTCCTTCCATGGAAGAACTCTTGCTACTTTAACTGCAACAGGCCAGGACAGATTCCATCCGGAATGCTTTGCTCCATATGCAGAAGGCTTTAAAACAATTAAAGCAAATGATTTTGAAGGCTTAAAGACCGCCTTCGATGACACAACAGCGGCTTTATTTATAGAATGTATTCAGGGGGAAGGCGGAGTAAATCTGCTGAATCCGGAATGGGCAAAGGCAGCCGCAGAAGCTGCACGTGCGGCCGGGGCAATTGTTATGTGCGATGAAGTTCAGACCGGAGTTGGAAGAACCGGAACTTTCCTTGCTTCTGACTGGCTTGGAATTAATCCTGAAGTTGTTACTCTTGCAAAGGGAATTGCCGGCGGAGTGCCAATGGGGGCCTGTCTTTTCCGCGGTAAAGCAAAGGATGTTTTTGTTGCAGGGGACCATCAGTCAACCTTTGCAGGAAATCCTCTTGCCTGTGCTGCAGGTCTTGTTGTTCTTGATACAGTTTCAGATCCTGATTTCCTGGACAGAGTAAACTATGCCGGAGACTATATCCGCGGAAAAATCTCAAGCTGGAACTTACCAATTGTAAAAGATGTCCGCGGAAAAGGACTTATGATTGGAACACAGATTGTAGCTGAAATTAAACCTTACGATATTGAAGTAAAATGTCTTGAAAAAGGACTTTGTACAACTACTGCCGGTTCAGATGTAGTAAGATTCCTTCCACCTTTAGTTATTACAGACAAAGAAATTGACGAAGGTCTTGCAATCTATAAAGAGGTTCTTGAATCTTTATGCAAATAAAGGGAAAGTATAAGGCTTTTGAAGATCTTCCTCCTTTTAAAAGGACCTGGCCCGAAAAACACATAACAAAGGCACCTCTCTGGTGCTCTGTAGATTTGCGTGACGGGAATCAGGCCCTGGTTAATCCTATGGGGGTAGAGCAGAAGCTGGAATATTTTGATTTACTCGTAAAGCTTGGCTTTAAAGAAATTGAAGTTGGTTTTCCTGCCTCTTCAAGGACTGAATATACATTTTTGCGCCGCCTTATCGAAGAAAATCATGTACCGGACGATGTAAAATTACAGGTGCTCTGCCAGGCCCGCAGGCATTTAATTGAAAGAACCTTTGACGCTCTGAGGGGCTGTAAAAAAGCAATTTTCCACATTTATAATTCAACCTCACCTGCCCAGCGCAAGTATACCTTTAATAAATCTAAAGAAGAAATTAAAGCTATTGCGGTGGATGGAATTAAGTGCATAAAAGAATGCCTTGACCAGAAGGGTGATTTAGAAGTTCAGCTGGAGTATTCTCCTGAAAGTTTTTCTACAACAGAAATTGATTATGCACTTGAAGTGTGTCAGGCAGTTGTAGAAGAGTGGGGGGACTGTGCCACAGAAGAAAACAAGGTGATTTTGAATCTGCCTACCACCGTAGAGTGTGCCATGCCAAATCAGTTTGCAGACCAGATTGAGTATTTTTGCCAGCACATTCCTGGGCGCGAAAAGCTGATTATATCTTTGCATAACCATAATGACCGCGGGGAAGGGACCGCACAGTGTGAACTTGGACTTTTAGCGGGGGCTGACCGCGTGGAAGGCTGCCTTTTTGGAAACGGCGAGCGCACCGGAAATCTTGATATTGTTAATGTTGCCTTAAATATGTACAGCCAGGGCATTGATCCCGGCCTTGATTTTTCTGATATCCCTAAAATTGCATCAATTTACAGCCGTCTTACCGGTATGGAAATTGGACCAAGAACCCCTTACGCAGGCGAGCTTGTCTTTACCGCCTTTTCGGGTTCTCATCAGGATGCAATTCGTAAGGCACTGGCCTGCCGTACAAAAATGGGTGAAAATGCCTTATGGGATGTTCCTTACCTTACAATCGATCCTCATGATATTGGCCGTGAATACGAAGGAATCATCAGAATTAATTCCCAGTCTGGAAAGGGCGGGGCAGCCTTTGTTCTGGAAAAAGAATATGGCATTGCCATTCCAAAAGCAATGCAGTCTCTTTTTGGTGCCCTCATCAAAAACATTACAGATACAAAGCAGAGGGAAATTTCTGCAAAAGAAGTATATGAGGTTTTTGAAAATACCTGGCTGAATACTCACTATCCTCTTACTGTTCTGGATTTAACAGAACGTCATATTGAAGGGGCTCGCGGCACAAATGAAGAAGAGCAGGTTACTGCCATGGCGACTATCAAGTGGGAAGGGGAAACTATTGCCATTACCGGTAGCGGTAACGGTCCTCTGGATGCTTTCGTAGATGCCTTAAAAAATACTCCTGCACCTGCCTTTAAGGTTCTTTCTTTCCATGAACATTCTATTGGCGAAGGGGTAAACAGTAAGGCTATGGCTTACATTCATATCATAAAGGAAGATGGAATTGAAGCCTGGGGCGTTGGACGAAGCTCTAACGTTGGGCGCGCCGGAGTTGCGGCCCTTGTAAGTGCCCTGAATTTTAAGCTTTAAGACCTGCACCGGGATTTTTTCTGCCTGGAGCAGCTTCCTTTAAAAAACTCTTTTTACTTCTTCCATATATTTGTTTCCCCTGTCAAACTCGTTGGTAAACATACCAAAAGAGGTTGCTCCGGGGCTGAATACAAATACTTCTTCCTTACCGTCAAGTTCTTCAAGATTTTTTCTTGCGTCTGCAAAAAGACTCTCAAGGCTTGGGTATGGTCCGTAATATGGAATCTGATTTTTATCTAAGTGAGGTAAAAGTTTTTCTGTTGCGCTGCCTTCCAGAAGGTAAAGGGCCTTTACAGGAATCCCCTGATTTTTTCCAGTCAGCACATCAATTAAAGGATTCAGTTCAAGTCCCTTGTCTGTTCCGCCTGTCATAAAAATTACAGATTTCCCAAAGGCCTGACTTGCTGCTGCGGCCGCTTCAGGAACGGTTGCACAGGAATCATTGTAAAACTTAATCTGGCAGCCCTTCTGATTTTTCCACTGGTGGAAGAACTGAAGGCGGTGGTCAATTCCAGGCCAGCTTTTGCAGATGCTCATAATTTTTTCTGCAGGAATTCCCATAAGATACATAACCAGGGCTGCATTTAAAACATTTGTTTTCATATGTTCGCCCGGTACCGAAAGTTCTTTTAAAATTGTCTCGGCTTTTTCCATTCTTGGAAGGATGACCTTGCCTTCCCATTCACCCTTTTTATTTACAGACTGGAAAACTCCGTAAACTTTAGCAGGCAGTTCTTTTTTTGAATAGCGTAAAACTGTTGCTTTAGATTCTGAAGCAAATAAATCTCCCCAGGAATTTTCTGAGTGAAGGGCTTTATCTGGTTCGGTGCCTTTTTCGTCAGGGTCAAAATCAAAAATGGAATAAGTACCCTTATCCTGATTTTTGTAAATGAGGCGTTTGTCGGCAACGTAGTCTTCCATATTTCCATACCAGTTCTGATGGTCCGGAACAATTTTTGTGATGATGGAAATGTAAGGTTTTAAGATTCCCCGTCCACGTAAGTCAGAAAGCTGCCAGGAAGAAAATTCTATGATGACAGGAGTGTCGCTGTTAACCTGGTCAAAAAAAGTCAGGGGACTTACTGTAATGTTTCCGCCAAGAAAAGTCTGGTAGCCGGCACTTTTTAAACCGTAATAAATTGCACTTACGGTAGAAGATTTTCCCTTACTACCGGTTACGGCAATTACAGGGCAGTCAGTAAATCTTAAAAATATAGACAAATCACTTTCTATAGATTTTGCTGCAGCCAGATATTTATTGCCTTCATATTTTACGCCGGGATTTTTTATTACACAGTCAGCCGAAGAAAAATCTTCCAGGCGGTGTTCGCCAAGTCGGTAGGTAAGTCTGCTGCAGTCTAAAGAAGGATCTGCGGCAAGGCGGTCAATTGTAGGTTTTAACTGTTCTTCGGTTTTCATGTCTGTTACCAGAACGTAGGCTCCCTTTTGAAGGAAGAAACGTACGGCAGCTTCTCCACCCCCGTTCAGGCCCAGGCCCATAATTGTTACATGTTTATTCTTTATATCTTCGATGGAATTAAAAACACATTTGTTTGAATAGGAATGAAAGACCATGGCTCACCTCACCTTGAAAACTTTTTTCAAAAAAAAAGCCTCCTTAGAAAAGGAGGCTCATGCCGGGAACCAGAATCGAACTGGCACGTCGATCGCTCGACACAGGATTTTAAGTCCTGGGCGTCTACCAATTCCGCCATCCCGGCGTGATTTTTATATTATACATTTTTAGATTTTTTTTCAAGTAGGCCGGGAGGATAATCTTGGCCGGCCTGTAAAATTCTTTTGTAATAATCTCTCTTTTTTGTTATTGTATAGACTGATTTTTAATGAGGAAAATATGTATCTTTTAGTTTTAAAACAGCTTTCTACAATGTTCTTAATCGGAGTCTGTGGCTTTATTTTTGCAAAGGTCTTTAAGGTAACAGATGGTGAGCAGAAATTTTTAAGCAAACTCCTGCTTTATTTTATAAATCCCTGTCTGGTTGTAAATTCCTTTAATATTGAGTTTCAGAGCGAAAAGTTAAAGTCTCTTGGCTTTGCAATTCTAATTGGGCTTTTATTCCATCTTATAATGATTTTAATAGCAGTCTGCTTTTCTCTTTTTAAAAAAGGCGAAGGAGAAGAAATTGAACTTGCAAATGATTATAAGCGTATAGACCGTCTTTCCATAATTTTTACCAACTGCGGTTTTATTGGAATCCCCCTTATTCGCGGAGTTTTTGGTGATGAAGGAGTTTTCTTTTTAATGGGCTATCTTATTCTTTTTAATGTCTTTGTATGGACTTACGGCCTTTATATTATGAGCGGTTCCATAAACCTTAAAAAGATTTTTACAAATCCTAACATTATTGCAGTCTGTCTGGGCATTCTGATTTTCTGCCTGCCTTTTACTCTTCCGGAAATAATTGCAAAGCCTCTTTCCATGATTTCAGATTTGAACACCGGTACAGCCATGCTGCTTATTGGTATGCTTTTTGCAGGCTTTAAGTTTGAAAAATCATATCTTGCAGGAATTATAAAGGTTCTTCTTGTCCGCCTGGTTCTTATTGCTTTTGTAAACCTGCTTATTATCTGGGGAATATATTCCCTTACAAAAAATCACTTTGATTCAAGAATGATTTTGTTTGTACTCTATATCTGTTCAATGTGTCCGACTGCAACTTCAGTTCCCGGTCTTGCGGTTCTTTTTGACAAGGACGGAAAGTATTCAAGCCTCTTAGTTTCCCTTACCAGTTTATTCTGTATGCTGACTATTCCGGCTTTTGTCGCCCTGGCAGAGTACCTTTTATATTGAGTCCCGGCAGAGTAGCTTTTATATTGAAAAAAAAACGTTTTCGTTATATTGTAAATTAACTTTTTTTTGAGGTGTATTATGGCTGAAGAAAAATACGATTTTACAATCGAAACCCTGGGACCTTGTACAATTCAGTCCCCTATTAAACTTTCAACCGCTCATGGTGATTATACAGCAAATTATGTAAGAGATGATTCTTATGTTATTTCTGAAGTAAATGTTTATGATGTTAATAAGCCTATTGTTTTAGACTCTTCTAATTTAATGCAGAAAGCCGGTCCTAGAGAGAAGATCTACTTTGACCCAACTCATGCTAAAGCCGGTATCTGTACCTGCGGTGGTTTGTGTCCTGGCTTGAATGATGTAATCCGTGCCATTGTCCGCTGTTTGAATACCCGTTATGGTGTAAAAACTATTAAAGGATATCAGTATGGATATCATGGATTCTTTGCAGAAGAAGGCTATGAACCAATTGAATTAGACCGCTATTTAATTGACGAAATCCACAAGATTGGTGGAACTTATCTTGGAACAAGCCGCGGTGGCGGACAGAGAGTTTCAGAAATTGTAGACTGCCTCGAAAGAGACGGAATCAATATGCTTTTCATTATTGGTGGTGACGGAACTCAGCGCGGTTCTTATGATATTGCCTGCGAAGTAGAAAAACGTGGAATTAAGTGTGCTGTAGTTGGTGTTCCAAAAACTGTAGATAATGACCTTTTGTTCATTGACCGTTCTTTCGGTTACGAAACTGCCGTTCAGCGTGCTAAAGAAGCTGTTGCTGCCGTTCACATGGAAGCTGCAAGCCAGATTAATGGTATTGGTCTTGTAAAATTAATGGGACGTGAAGCAGGCTTTATTGCAACTGGTGCAGCTCTTTCTTCTCACGAAACAAACTTCTGTTTAATTCCTGAAGTTCCATTTGAAATGGAAGGCGAAAACGGATTCCTTGCCTGCCTTGAACGCCGTCTTGCAAAACGCGGACATGCTGTAATCGTTGTTTCTGAAGGTGCTGGACAGGATTTACTTACTTCTACAAATGCAACAGACGCTTCTGGAAACAAAAAACTTGCAGACATCGGTCTTTTCTTAAAACAGGAAATTGAAAAATACTTTAAGGCAAAGAATATCGAAATCAACCTTAAATATATCGATCCTTCTTACCAGGTTCGTGCTTCTGTTACAACTGCTGCAGATTCTATTTACTGTGAACGTCTTGGAAACAATGCCGTTCATGCTGCAATGGCAGGAAAAACAAAGTGTGTAATTGGTCTTGTTCATGACAAATTTGTTCATATTCCAATTAAGGCTGTTACCGCTCACAGAAATGCCGTAGATCCAGAAGGTTCATTATGGCGTGACTGTCTTGATGCTACAGGTCAGCCAATTCTTATGGTAAATGATATTGAAAAGGCTCATGCAAAAATGGCTGCTGCCGTTGCCGGTGCAAAATCTAAACCAAGCGAGCAGAAAAAGGCTAAGTAAGCCTTATCTGCTGCAGACATAAAGCATTAAGCTTAAGACCGGATTCTGGTTATTCCAGGTCCGGTTTTTTTTATGTCATAAGTATTTTACTTTATAGAATTGATTGGTATTGTGTGCTATTCTTTAAAAATAAGAGGTATTTATGTTTAAAATTGATGGGAAAAATACATTTGTTTGTGCCGAAGATGAATTTTCCGGTGTAAAAAAGATTGCCGGAAAGGTTTGTCTTGATGTTGAAAGAGTTACGGATTTTTTACCACCTTTAAGCTCTGATTTTGAAAATCTTAAGAAGGGCAGTATTATATTTGCAACCCTCAAAAAATCTTCTCTTGCAGAAAACTTATGCAGCAATTTTTCAGAAGAAGAACTTTCAAGGATAGAAAATAAAAGAGAAGCTTATATTTTTGCAGTAAAAGAAGACAAAATCATAATTCTTGGAAGCGACAAAAGAGGTACAATCTACGGTCTTTTCCATCTTTCTGACCTTATGGGAGTTTCTCCTCTTGTTGACTGGGCTGGCATTCTGCCTTTTCACCGCGACAGCGTCGACCTCGGGGAAGAAACCTTTATTAGCCGCGAACCTTCAGTTCGTTTCAGGGGTTTCTTTATAAATGATGAATGGCCTGCCTACGGTAATTTTACAAATCACAACTTTGGCGGCTTTAATGCAAAAATGTACGAGCATGTTTTTGAACTGCTTTTACGCTTAAAGGGAAATTACCTCTGGCCTGCAATGTGGGCTTCCCGTTTTAGCGATGACGGTCCCGGCCTTGCAAATGCTGAACTTGCAGATGAACTTGGCGTTGTAATGGGTGCAAGTCATCACGAGCCTTGCTGCAGGGCAGGTGAAGAATACCGTTACCTTCGGGGTAAGGATTCTATTTATGGAGATGTCTGGAATTTCCGCTCAAACGAAAAGGGTATTACAAAATTCTGGGAAGACGGTCTTAAGCGAAACGGAAAATTTGAAAATGTAATCACTGTCGGAATGAGAGGAGAAGCAGATACTGCAATTATGCAGAATGCAACTCTGGCAGACAATATCAATCTTCTTCGTGATGTTTTGAAAACTCAGAACCGCCTGATTCGCGAGAATGTAAATCAGAATCTGCAGGAAGTTCCCCGCATGCTGGCCCTTTATAAGGAAGTTGAACCATATTTCTATGGCGACAAGCATACAAAAGGCCTTATGGATGACCCTGAACTTGACGGCGTAACCCTTATGCTTTGTGATGATAATCACGGAAATCTTCGTACAGTTCCTACAGAAAAAATGCGTTCTCATAAGGGCGGCTACGGAATGTACTATCACTTTGATTACCACGGCTGGCCTTACAGTTATGAATGGTTTAATACCTCATATCTTCCAAAGGTAAAGGAACAGATGACTGCCGCTTATGAATTCGGCATCCGCGATTTATGGATTGTAAATGTGGGAGATATCCTTACAAACGAATATCCTCTTTCTTATTTCTTAGATCTGGCCTACGATTACGAAAAATACAGCAGAAAGGGCTTTTCAACCCTTGAATACACTCAGAACTGGGCAGAAAGACAGTTCTCTTACCTCTCTAAGGAAGATAGAAGCGAAGCTGCTGATATTCTTTTTAAGGCATGTAAGATTGCAAATATGCGCCGTACAGAATGTATAGGACCTGAAACTTATCATCCTGAAAATTTCTGCGAAGGAAAAATTATGCTTGAAAAGGCAAACAGTCTTATAGCAAGAACAGAAAAACTCTTAAAAGCTGTACCGGAAAATCAGATGGCAGGCTTTTACAGTCAGCTCTATCTTCCTGTATGCGGAAACCTGAATGTGCTTAGAATGCAGCTTTACAGCGGTAAAAATAAGTTCTATGCAGAAAGAAATGCACTGGTTGCAAATGTCTATGCAGATAAAGTCCGCGAATGCTATAAGTATGATAAAAAGATTGTAGAAGATTGTGACCAGGTTGCAGGCGGAAAATTCCATGCAATGGGATGGTCTGAACATTTTGGCTTTAGAAGCTGGTGCGAGGCTAATAATCACTATCCTGTTTATATGTATGTTGAAGCAACCAGAAAAAAGAGAATGGCAGTCTGGGTAGAAGGACAGTCTTTCTATACAACAGGACAGGACTGGACTCCAAGAGATTTGACTCTTACCGCCTTTAGAAATCCTTCTGTTTCCGAAGCAAGGGTAAAGGTTGCCGCCTGTAATGAGGGCGGACTTGAGGTTCAGACAGACCTTGACTGCAGCTGGCTTACTTTTGAAATTGTACATGATGAAGAAGGGCTTGGTTCTGAAACAGGCTTAAATACAATTCTTTTAAAGATTAACCGCCAGAAGTTAAATTCTTCAGAAGATAAAAAGGCTCTGTTAAAAATCTCTTCTAACGACGGACACGGCGGCCGTATGCTGGTTAATGTTCATATTGATGCAGATCTTCCTGATTCTAATTATCCGAAGGGAACTTTTGTTCAGACAGAAGATTACATCAGTATTGAAGCCCCTCATTATTCTTCTTCAGAAGGCTTTGATCTGCTGGAAGATTATGGAAAAACTCTTGGTGCTGTAAAGGCAAGTAATGTTACTGCTGCTTTTGAAGCAGGAAATGAAGCTTCTCCTTATGTTGAATATTTATTTGCCCTCGATAAGGACTTTGCAGAAAAAACTGACGGGCTTATGGCCTTTGATTTTTATATGAATCCTTCAAATCCGGCTTATAAAGATAACAAAGAAGAGTTTGTGCTCGAAATAAATGGAGAAAGAATCTTAAAGGACCTTGTAGATCCTAAGACTTTTGCTGTTGGAGATAACCAGCAGCCTTGGGGAAATGATATTACAAACAATATCAGAATTGCTACTGTTTTTGCTTCCTGCAGGGCAGGCCTTAATACATTAAGACTCATACCTGTAACTCCAAATATTGTTCTTGAAAAAATTGTGATTCACGAAGCAAATAAGGCTATGCCGGTGTCTTATCTCGGCGCTCCGGAAAGCTACAGAATCTAATTTTCTTTTATATTTAACCCGGCAGTTTTTTTTCTTGTAACTGCCGGGCTTTTTTATTATTTTATTTATATATGACTGATTTATACGAAGTATTAGGTGTTGCAAAAACAGCCAGCGCAGATGAAATTAAAAAAGCTTACAAGTCTCTTGCCATGAAATATCATCCAGATAAGAATCCGGGAAATGCAGAGGCAGAAGAAAAATTTAAGCAGATTAATGCCGCTTATGATGTTTTAGGTGACGAAGCAAAACGCCGCGATTACGATTTACAGGCAAATCAATATCAGTACCAGTATCAGGGACAGTATTCGAATGAATACCAGAATCAGTATCAGGAATATGCAAGACAGTATCAGCAGTATAGAAATTATCAGCAGGAATATCAGCAGCAGTACGATTATTCAAGAAGGTATAGATTTACAAGAAAGGATTATTTTACAAACTTTATTTTAAAAGGACTTCAGACTCTTTTTGGAATCTTTTTCCTGCGTTATTCTTTCTTAATAATCCCCTTTGGACCTATAATCTGCATCAGCGTAATTGCAGATGGTGCAGCAGGTCTTGTAAGGTCCCTGAGGGGATTATTCAGAACATCAAGACAATAAATTAAATATTGCCAATAAAATACTTTTTCTTTCCACGGCGGAAAATAAGGATTTTGCCTTCCAGGGCCATATCCTTAGTAATGATTTTTGCTTCATCATTTACAACTTCGCCGTTAATAGAAATTGCATTGTTTTTAATGAATTCTCTTGCTTCTCTTTTTGAACTAGCCATACCATTGTTTACAAGTACGTCAACGAGAGGAAGTTCTTCCTTATAATCAAAGCTAGGAACTCCCTTAAGGCCGGTCATAATATCACTTACAGAAAGTCCTTTAAAATCTCCCTTGAAAAGTTTTTCTGAAACCATAACGGCATTATCTGCATCTTCTTTTCCGTGGAGGTCTTTAACAACTTCCCAGGCAAGAGTTTTCTGAGCAATGCGGGTTTCTGGAGCGGCCTGCTGCTGTGCGTAAATGTCTTCAATCTGTTCGCGGCTAAGGAAGGTAAATACTTTAAGGTATTCAAGAACCTTAGAATCGTCAGTGTTGATAAGGTACTGGTAAATTGCGTAAGGAGATGTAAGGGATTTTTCGAGCCAGAGGGCATTTCCTTCCGATTTTCCAAACTTCTTTCCTGTAGGGTCAAGAATCAGTGGCATTGTAAAGGCATAAGCGGTTTTATCAAGGGTTTTTCTGATTAAGTCTACACCTGTTGTAATGTTACCCCACTGGTCACTTCCTGCAACCTGCATAATACAGTTTTTAGTCTGGTAAAGGTGGAGGAAGTCATAACCCTGAAGCAGCATGTAAGAGAACTCTGCAAAGGTAATTCCGGTTTCAAGGCGGCGGCGGATAATATCCTTATCCAGCATGTAGTTTACGTTAATGTATTTACCGATATCGCGCAGGAAGTTCAGGAAGGTGTAGTCCTTCATCCAGTCATAGTTGTCTACAAGTTCTGCAGTTGGAACCAGACGTTTAATCTGATTTCTGATTCCGTTAATATTGTTGTTTACCTTTTCTTCGCTAATGATTTCGCGTTCAGCAGTTGGACGAGGGTCTCCAATACGGCCGGTTGCGCCACCACACAAAAGAACAGGCTGATGGCCTGCATTGGCAAGGCGTTTTGCCATACACAAAGAAGAGTAATGGCCCAGGTGAAGAGAATCTGCTGTTGGGTCTGTACCCCAGTAAAAAGCAAAAGGTTTTCCATCAAGAAGCTTCTGTAATTCTGCTTCTTCGCCTGCAATGTCTTTAATCAGGCCGCGCCATTTTAAGTCTTCAAATAAAGTCATAGTGGTTTTATCCTCCTCAAAAAAAAAGCTTTCCTTTTACGGAAAGCTTTGTAATTACCAGTCTAATAAATCACAATTAACACCAGGGTGTTTTTTCCGTAAGGGCAGAGAGAATTCCATGGTTATAATAAAGGTAAGCCAGCGTTGAGGAATTAATTTTTTGTGCCCAGCGGACAATGTGTTTCATATTTTGTAACCTTAACAGATTAAGATTTACCTGTCAATTAATTGAATGTGACAGAGTGATTATCGTTCACGGAAGATGATTCTTCCCTTGTTCAAATCATATGGAGATAATTCTACTTTTACGCTGTCTCCAGGAACGATTCTAATGTAGTGCTTGCGCATTTTTCCGGAAAGGTGAGCCATAATGATGTGACCACCCTGTAATTCTACTCTGAAAGTTGTGTTTGGAAGTGCTTCTTTTACAATGCCTTCAACTTCAATAGCTTCTTCTTTTGCCATGGTAATCCTTGTATAAAAAAAATTGATTATATCCAAAAAAAATATTTGTCTTTTTGGATTTTTACATTTATATTAGTATATACAAAACTTTGAAACTTTACAACATAAGTGTATCTTAAGATTAAGGTTTCGGGAGGAATTAAAAATATGACAAAAGAATTCATTGAAAAAATGAAAGAAGAACTTCTCGCTCAGAAAAAAACTATTCTGGCATCTCTGGCTGATCAAAGTGATGATATGCGCGAACTGGTAAAAACAGTTGAGTCTGGAGACGAAGCAGACGTTGCTGCCGATGCAATAGATAGAACTTTATTAACTTCCCTTGGTGCCCAGGATGCAAATAGATTACAGCAGATTAATAATGCTCTGGAAAGAATTTACCAGGGAAAATACGGTCGCTGTGTAGCCTGTGGAAAAGAAATTCCTGAAGAAAGATTAATGGCCCTTCCATATGCCCTTCTTTGTGTAGGCTGTGCAAGTGCTCAGGAAAGAAAAAACAGATAGTTTATAATTTTACAGTGTAGATTTTGTGAGCTGTAGGATATATTAATTCTGTATAGCCCGCATTTCTGGCAATTGTATAAGCGCGGTCAAAGGCGCAGTCTATGCTGGAAATGTCGTGGCTGTCTGAATTTACACAAACAGGAATTTTTTCCTGATACATTAATTCAAGAAAGTATTTTGACGGGTATACATCATCCATTGCCTTGCGGGCTATGGCTCCCGTGTTAATTTCTGCAACCAGTCCTTTTTTAGCGGCAACTTTTACAGTCTCTTTTAATTCATTTTTATACCAGGAATCCTCTTCGTTAAAAAACTTAAGGATGCCGTTTCTCTTTCTTATAAGGTCAGCATGTCCCCAGATTTCGAAATCCCCCTTCCGGATCATCTGTCTCTGTAAATCAAAATACTGGCAGACCAGTTCTTTGCCCTTGTTTTTATAGATTTCTTCAAGGCCCTTTTTTACATTCTCTGTAGAATCATCTACCGTGTAACCGGCTTCTACGCTGCTTGTGTAGTGAACTGAACCAATTAAGTAATCAGGCACAAGAGGCAGAAAATGAGATTTTTCCGGCATGGATTGACCGGGAATGTAATCAACCTCAAAACCGCAGAGAATTTCTATTTTATCTTTATATTTTTCTTTTAAGCTGTGAATTGTTTTTACATAATCTTCATGCTTTTCTACAGGAATATGCCAGTCTGAAGTGTAGGGCAGCATGCTGTGGCTGGAAAAGCCCAGAAGGGTAAAGCCCTTTTGAATTGCAGACAGAACCATTTCTTCTGCAGTGTTTTTTCCATCGCAAAAATTACAATGAGTATGAAGATTGATTTTTTCCATATTCTAAATATTGCCTTTAATTATAGACAGGGATTTTTGCAGTAAATCATTTGGCTTTTGAGGTTTTACCAGATAATGCTTTGCACCCATGCTTAATACCTGAACAATTGAAGCTCTCTGAATGTTTTTAGAATAAACAATTACATTTGGAGTATTTGATCTGGCCTTTAAGAACTGTAAAACCTGCATACCTGAATTATCAGGCATAAGAACATCAAGAATTACAAGATTATATTTTTCTGCTTCGTAGGTGTTGCAGAAATCTTTTCCGGAAATAAAGGTTTTTACATTTGCACCGACACTTTCGAAAATCTTTTTTGTCTGTTCCAGGTCTGTAACATTTGCATCAATAATGGCAATGTTCAAAACTGTACCGTCGTTAGGCTTCTTACCTGCTTCATAAGAGAATCTGGTGTCTACAGTGCCTTCATCTGTTTCGAATTCATTTGATTTTGTAAGGATTTTATCTGTAATCAAATCTGAAACATTTGAGTTGATTGAAGTGTCAACAAGCGAGGTCAATAAACGTGGAAGCTGGTTTGCAACTTCTATGTCTGTGTATTGAGAATGTCCTGCAATCAGTTCCTTTACAAAAGGACTGAGGGAAAGAATCTTTACGTTTTTATTATGAACCTTTGGACAGGCAAGTACATTGTCTATAAGGAATTCAAGGTTATAACCGTCTATAAAGGAAAGTTCAAGATTGGTAAGCATGATAACTATTTTAGGATTATCAATTTCTTCTTTTTCTATCATTTCTGAAAGCTTGTATTGAAGAAGTACCATCTTTTCGCGGTTAAGACCCAGGGCAAGTTCTATAAAAATGATGTTTCCGTTTCGGTGTAAATCGAGAACGCAGGGAGTTGTGTCAATTGAAAGAGGGGCGTGCAGAATTTTTCCGATTGATTCAAAGAAGACATCAAACTGAATTGGTTTTGCAAAGTATTTAACAACACCATATTTTGCAAGGGCAGCCAGGTTTGATTTTTCCTGGGTTGGACCTGTAACAATAACCGGAATATTTACAGTATTGAAGTTGTCCATCTTGCGCTCAAGAAAGTCCATTTCTTCAGAATTATCGTCTTCCATGTCCAGAATAATAAGGTTTGGAAGTATGGTAATCATTTTTGTGAAGGTATCACGATTTTCCTGAGTAAGGATAACATCAATCTGATCTTCTTCGAGCTTTGTCTTTAAGAATTCTCTGAATAAAGTGTGTTTATCTGCAATGAGTACCTTTTTCATGTCTATTATTTTACCACAAAGTTCAAAAGTTGGGAATTAAGGAATCCTCCTTAACAAATAAAAAGTTTTTTTTATTGCCGATGCGTAAAAATTTTATTATTTTTATAAAATATAGAGGTAAATTATGGCAAAACAGTTATTGTTTAGTGAAGATGCTAGAAAAAAGCTTTTGAGTGGAGTTGAACAGATTTCAAAAGCTGTAAAAACAACTTTAGGTCCTTGTGGACGAATGGTTATGTTAGATAAAAAATACGGAGCACCAACTATTACAAAAGACGGTGTTTCTGTTGCAAAAGAAATTGAGCTTGCAGATCCTTATGAAAACATGGGAGCTCAGTTTGTTCGCGAAGTTGCTTCTAAGACAAATGATGATGCAGGTGATGGAACAACAACAGCTACAGTTCTTTCATACGCACTTGTACGTGAGGGAATTAAATCTGTAGCAGCAGGTATGCGTCCAATCGAAATTAAACGCGGTATGGATAAGGCTGTAAAGATTGCTGTAGATGAAATTAAAAAGAACGCTAAACCTGTAAAAGGTGCAGATGATATTACAAACATTGCAACAATCTCTGCCAACAACGATGCAGAAATTGGTAAAATGCTTGCAGATGCTATCGAAAAGGTTGGTAAAGACGGTGTAATCACTGTAGAAGAATCAAAGAACATGGATATGACTGTAGATACAGTTGAAGGTATGCAGTTTGACCGTGGTTACATTTCTTCATACTTTGTAACAGACCGCGAAAGAATGGAAGCAGATTTCGACGATGCTTATGTATTAATTTACGACAAAAAGATTTCTGCAATGAAAGACCTCCTTCCAATTCTTGAAAAAGTTGCAAATGCAGGAAAAGCACTTGTAATTATTTGTGAAGATATGGATGGTGAAGCTTTAACAACTTTAGTATTAAACACAATTCGTGGAACAATCCGTGTTTGTGCAGTAAAAGCTCCTGGCTTTGGTGATCGCCGCAAGGATATGTTACAGGATATCGCTATTTTGACTGGTGGTACTGTAGTTTCTGAAGAAGTTGGACTTAAACTTGAAACTTGTGATATTGATGTTCTTGGTAAAGCAAAATCTATTAAGATTGACAAAGACAATACAACTATCGTTGGTGGCGCCGGAAATGCAAAAGCAATTAAAGAACGCGTAACAGAAATCAAGAATGCAATTGAAAAATCAACATCATCTTATGATAAAGAACAGTTACAGAAACGCCTTGCTAAACTTGCAGGTGGAGTTGCTGTAATTAATGTTGGTGCAAACACAGAAACAGAAATGAAAGAAATGAAGTTCCGTGTTGAAGATACAATTGCTGCTACACGTGCTGCTCTTGAAGAAGGTATCGTTTCTGGTGGTGGAATGGCATTAATTGAAGCTTCAAAAGCTCTTGCTACACTTCCTGAAGATCTTACAGAAGACGAAAAGGTCGGATTTAAGATTGTTCGCCGTGCACTTGAAGAACCAATCCGCCAGATTGCAGAAAATGCCGGTCTTGACGGTGCTGTAATTGCAGAACGTGCAAAGAACGAAAAGAAAGGTATTGGTTTCAATGCCCGCACAAACGAATGGGTAAATATGCTTGAAGCTGGAATTATTGACCCTGCTAAGGTAACCTGTTCTGCATTGAAGAATGCAGCATCTGTTGCAGGAACATTGCTTACAACTGAATGTGCAATCACTGACATTCCAGAGCCAAAAACACCAGCCGCTCCTGCGGCCGACCCATCAATGATGTATTAGGAGTTTACGAAGTAAACTCCAGATGCGGGTGAGACAAATTAAAGCATGAAGCTGAAATCACAACCCGCATCAGATATGGGTGGAATGTACTAATTTTGCGAAGCAAAATTAGAGGCGTGGGAAGGTGCCTTTACACTACAGTGTGAATTGCACCCACGCCAATGATGTACTAATTTTGCGCAGCAAACTAAAACCTGATTTTACATTCAGCCTTTATTATTAAAGCCTGAATGTTTTCCCCGCTGAATATCGAGCCTAAAGGAAGCTGGATATTCAGTGCGGGACCAAATTTTATCTTATCTGTATAGTTAAATTCCCAGTAAATTCCGTTATTTATATACAAAAATCTGCCCTTAGACCAGAAGTATTTGTTTATGGCAGAAAGATCACTCGCTGCACTTCCTGTATAACCGGTGTCGCTGGCATCAAGGCCGCCTGCAAGAATTCCAAAGCGTATTAAAATTCCGGGGCCGCTCGAAAGCTGAAGATTTGAATGTTTTAGATTGAACTTAAAGACTACAGGCAGACTCAGCATGGAAGCAAAGGTCAGCGCAGTTCTGTTTTCTATTTCGGCAGGGAGAGCCATATTCTTGTAATATAAGTTGTACATTGTAAAAAAAGAGAGATCTGGCTCAAAGGCAATAAAAGAGTTGATGTCGTAGTATAGTCCCATAGCGGCCTGGAGCATAATTGGGGAAGGGGCACTTATAGTCCTGCTCTGAGTATTAATAAAAAGCTGGGGGCCAAAAGACATATAAAAATGTGCCTTCTTTTCGCTCTGACAAAAAACAAGTGAAGAAAGAGTCAGCAGCGATGCCAGTAAAAATATCTTTTTTATTTTCATAAGCTTTCCTATCTTATTTTACTGTATAATGTATTTTCAAGGTTTACTTCAAGCATTCCGGCCCTTCCGGTATTAAAAAAATCAGCTTCTTCCCAGAAAGCGTAAAGTCTTGAGCCTGAAATAACAAAATCACTGTAAATAAAGCCTGCAGGAAGTTTTGGAAGCCTTAGGGCAATGGTTTTTCCTTCCCTTAGAATATGTTTGCCCGGAATTGCCCCTTCCAGAAAGAGAGTTCCGTCTTCAAAAAGAATGGCACTCCAGCTGTCGGCAATAATTCCCTTAGCATTTAAAAAGTCTTCCTTTTGCGAAGGGCTGTTCTGGTATTTTACAGGAGAAACGCCTCCGGCTTTTTTTAATTCCAGGTAAAAATTCTTCTTGTCCGAAAATCCCTTTAAAAGTTTTTGTATTCGCTGAGGAGCTTTTGAAATTTCTTTCAGAGTCTTTTTTTCTTTAAATTCTTCAAGGCTTGATTCACTTATTTCGAGGCAGGAATCTGCATTGCCGGGCGAAAGGTTTAAAAGGCTGGTAGAAGGTCTGAAGTTTATGTAAGAAAAAATATTTTTTGTATCTGTGATGGTTTTTAGGCTGCAAGCCCAGTCTAAACCATCCCAGTAAAAGTCTGTGATTTCTGTGTTGATAAGTTTTGTAAGGTTGTTGCAGTTTATGATGGGGTAAAAAATCCCGCTGGAAGAATCAAACTGAATTAAAAAAAGATGATTCTGGGAATCACTTTTGTAAAAGGGGTCTGTAATTGTATCGTTAAAAAAGGCACTTTTATATACAGAAAAGATTGGAACATCATTAAGGAAAATAAGATTTCCTGAAGTTCTGTCATTAAAAAGATTATTGTCTTTAGAAAGTTTAAAGCCTGAATTATTAAAGGTGATAAGGCCCAGGCGGTTTACAACTGCATACGAAAGGTTTTCTCCGTTCTGATTAAGGGCTGTGCTGGCAGAAGAAACGCGTCTGGCTTCTGTCCATGGAAGAAAGGGCCTTTCTGCCGCATTTTTAGGCTTATCTATGGGATTTATGTTGTCTTGAGAAAAATAATACCACTTATGGCTATCATTATTTTCAAGAGACAGGGGCTCTTTTATTTCTGTTACAACAGATTTTTTTGAGCAGGCTGAAAATGTAGAAAGAGTAATAATTGAAAGAAATAAAAAAAGTTTTGAATATTTCATAAATCTTCTTTAAATATCGGCATATAAATCCATTCAAGTGATATATTTTTTGCCGACTTAAAGCTTATGTAGGCTCCAAGATTTTGATATAAGAAAAGCTGTGGTAAGTCTTTTTTTATGTAAAATGTCTCTTCCTCTTTTATCAGCTGATTTTCGGGTACATAAGAAGAGTAAAAGGAGGAGGGCCTCGATAGCGAAAGGTCTGCAGTTTTTACCGGGTACACATAGACCGGGTCGGCAAGGCTCTGGGAAAAGTTGTTTTGCGAAAGATTTGTTAAAAGGTTTTCTGTGTTTATGTGCCAGGGGTTATAAAAGGCCTCCTGACTTTTTTTACAAAGAAGACTGTTGAGTTTTTTCCAGTTAAAGCTTTTTATAAACTCATTAATCTCCTGAGGACTCAGGTCAGAAAGTTTTCTCTGTTCAAAAAGCTGATTTATAAGTGATGCAGAATATCCGCCTTCCCAGTAGAGCGTCATCTTTTTACTTTGATAGTCATAATCGTAGGGGTAAATTGCCCCTGCCGGCTTAAAAAACTGAATCAACTGACTGTCCGGTAGAATGGCCTGTTGACTGTCTTCCTGTGGCAGCCTGGTTACAGGAAAGGCCTGCAGGCTGAGAGGTTGATTTTTTTTCATGTCCAGGCAGAAGGATTTGTCCTTTAGTAAAAAGACTTCTTCCTGCAATGACTGACTGGAATTGATTTTAATAAGATAGAATTCAAGCTTGGGTAAAGCTTCCGGCCAGGAAGGCAGCTCTATAGTCAGCTCTTCGTTTTTATTGAAGAGCTCCGTGCGGCAGGAAAAAAATAAGAAAAATAGAAGTAAAAAATAAAGATTTCTTTTCATACAAATATAATTGTCTTAAAAAATCATTTTTGACAAAGATTTATATGAAAAGTTTAAGAAAGAGGATGAAATCTTACCAAATTATGAAAATTTTGCAATTTCCTGCTGGCAAAGCTGGTCGCAGACTTCGTTGTACTGAATGCCAGCGTGACCCTTTACCCAGTTCCAGGTAACATTCAGACCGGAATTTAATCTGTCCAGTTCAACCCACAGGTCCTGATTTTTTACAGGTTTTTTATCGGCAGTTTTCCAGCCCTTGGCTTTCCAGCTTTTAATCCAGGTGGTAATTCCGTTTTTTACGTACTGACTGTCTATATTTACGACAACAGGTCTTTGCGGAAAACCTTCGGTGTTATGAACCACTTGAAGGGCAGTAATTGCGGCCATCAGTTCCATGCGGTTGTTGGTGGTAAGCTTTTCGCCTCCGCTAAGCTGTTTTGCAATGCCGTCTGCTATAACAACAATAGCCCAGCCGCCTGGACCGGGATTCCCATGGCAGCCGCCATCTGTATAAATAACTATCTTATCCATAAAAACCTTATACGATTATGCCCTTGGTGCTTGGAATGGAACCTTTTCTGCGTTCGTCAATTTCAGTTGCAGAACGAATGGCTCTTGCTACAGCCTTGAAGGCTCCTTCAATTTTGTGATGGTCACTGCGGCCACGAATAACATCAATATGAAGGTTGCACTGGGCTGCGTTTACAAAGCCCTGCCAGAAGTCTTCAAAACAGTCTGTCTGGAAAGAGCCTTCCTTGCCATCCTGTAAAGAAACCAGAGGAATGCCGGTAAGGTTTGCATTGTTTACTAAGTAAGGGCGTCCGCCAAAATCTACGGCAGCTTGAACCAGACTTTCGTCCATAGGGTAAATGAAAAAGCCCGAACGGAAAATACCTGCACAGTCCCCCAGAGCTTTTTTAAAGCATTCTCCAAGAACAATACCTGTATCTTCTATTGTGTGGTGCTGATCTACGTCCAGATCCCCCTTTATGGAGCCGGAAAGATCAAAAAGTCCGTGCTTACAAAAACTGTTAAGCATATGATTAAAAAATCCAATAGGATTTTCAACAGAGCATTTTCCGCTTCCATCCAGATTTAAGGTAAGTTCAATCTGTGTTTCGCCAGTTACTCTTTTTACACTTGCAGTTCTCATATTATCCCCCTAGAGCATTACTTTTCTAAGTTCGTATTCTACTATATCACTTGCACCAAGAGACTGAAGTTTTGGCAAAAGTGTAGGAACATCGCTCTTCTTAACAGCAATTTTTACTGCATAGCCGCTGCCACCAAAAAGTGGAGAAACGGTTGGACTTTTCATACTTGGAATGCCTTTAATAAGAGCATCAAAATCTTTTTCTGCAACATTCATTTCAAGCATTACTCTGTCGCGGGCATTTAATACTGTTTCAAAAAGCATTTTAAGTTCGTAGATTTTCTGCTTTTTTTCAGGATCTTCAAGGGCGGCTTTGCTTGCATACATTCTTGTAGAAGATTCCATAAGAGTATCTACAATCTTTAAACGGTTGGCCTTTAAAGAAGAACCTGTTGAGGTGTTATCAATTAAAATCTGGGCAATAGAATCTTCTGTGTCTTGAACAAAGCCTTCGCTGGTTCCCCAGGTACGGAAGATTGTACCGTCAATCTTTTTACTTTCTACATATTTTTTGCTCAGGTTCTGATATTCAGTTGCAATTGTTACAGGACCTTTAAGAAGTTTGTCATAGTCCCGGGCCTCTGGAATAGCGGCTACAATGCGTACAGGATCAAAGCCTAAGTCCATAATTTCTACAACTTTATCTTCTACTCCGTTTTCGTAAACCCAGTCTTTTCCGCTGAAGCCTAAATCGGCCTTGTTGTTGGCAAGTAAAAGAGATGTGATTTGTGGTTTTACAACCTGGAAGGCTAAGTCCTTCTGATTTGTTGTAGGAAAATATTGTCTGTCGGGAAGATGGATGGAAATACCTACATCACTTAAAAGCTCATAAACCGACTCGTAGATTCTTCCTTTGGCAAGTAAAATTTTCAATTTTTCCATAACATTTTCCTTCTTTGTTTTTCTGCAGTGAGACTAAATATCTTAAGTCTCTTTGTTATAAAATTTAGTATATAGAAGAAACGTTAGAAATTCAATAAAGAGAAAGAAAGGCCCTTTATAAAGTTAATGCCTGAGGTGCAGAAAAAATAAAGCTATTTAATAAGCTTTTTTATATTTTTGAAATCTCTTTACAGATTCTTTCATATTCAGCTTCGTCAATTTTGTATTTTTTTACCAGAATCAGCCAGGCGGACAAAATTGCAGCCAGAGGAAGAATTGTAATTCCAAGTCGCAGGGTAAATAGCTGGGAAGGAGAGGCCTGGGCTATAAAGGCATCTGCCTTTGCTAAAACTTCCTGACTCGAAACAAGGCCCTGGCCTGACTGAACCTCCAGAGCACTGATATTCTGGCTTATAGTGTAAATTCCGCTGATTATTAAAACAAGGTTTACCAGCCCTTGATTTATGGCACTCGAAAGTTTTGCAGAAAAAGACCTGACCGTAGAAATAATAGAATCGTGACGTTCATGGAATTTGTACTGGTCATATTCAATTGTGTTGTTCAGCATTACAAGGAGGATTAAGTTAAAAAGTCCCTGACAGAAGAAAATTATAAAGCCGGTAACATTTATTAAAATGCAGCTTTTTGGAAGAAGATAACCTGTAAGTAAAAGTACTAAATAGGCAAGACAGGTAATGCAGGTAATAATAGAGAGCAGCTTTTTACGGCTGAAGATTTTTGAAAGGAAGGGGAATGCAATCTGGGAAAGCAAAGTTCCCAGGGCATACATGATTGTAAAAATAAAAACAAGATTTCCACCTTCTGAATAGCCGAACTCAAAATAAAAGAAATTCATGCCAAACATTAAAAGAAGATTTGTTCCAATATTAAAAAGCAGGGAAGAGATTCCTGAATGAATCAACTGATCGTTTCTTAAAAAAATATTAAACATATCCTTGAGGGAAAGATGTTCGCATTCTTTTACGCTGCTGTGCTGCCTTTCTTTTACTCCCAGAACTGTTATTGTCTGGAAAAGAATAAAGGCCAGAGCAACTATAAGGGCTGTTATTCTGTAGGCATTAACTGCGTTTCCTGCAATGACGGTTGGAACTATGCCTGCCACCGCAAACTGACCTATACAGACAAAGATGCTCATCAGGGTAACTAAGATGTTGCGTTCGCCTGCATCACTCGAAAGGGAAGGCAGCATTCCCCAGTAGGCAATATCATTCATGGTATAGGTCATGCCCCAGAGTAAATAGGTTATTCCAAAGAAAATAACAAAACCCCAGCCCTGAGGGCGAATTGTAAATAATGCTATAATTACAAGTGCATTAAGAATTGCGCCGGTCAGAATCCAGGGTTTATATTTGCCCCTTTTAAAGTGGCAGTTTTCTATAATTATTCCCATTAAGGGATCATTGATTGCATCCCAGATAAGACAGATAATAATTATAAGGGAGATTACACTGAATTGCGCAACCGTAAGCTTTATTGTGTATTGAATGTAAGCCATTAAATACATGCTGATTAAGGCATAAGCAGCATCACGACCGGTGGCTCCTATGGAATAGGTCCACTTTGTCCTGCAATCCAGTTTTTCCATTTTTTAATCTCCGTTTTTTTAATCTACTATCTTATTATAACCTCACCTACGTTAGTTTTAACAGAAATTTTTTTATTTGAATTTCCCCTGCTGGAATAAGAGCGTTTTTTGTTCTGGCCTTCAACCCTTACTTCGCCTACATCGCTGGAAAGATCCAGATTGTATTCAGAAATATCCAGGGCGGGTGAAATTGATATTTCTCCGACATTGTTTTCTACATCAATCTCCTTAAAATCAACATCATTCATATGAATCTCGCCTACATTCATATCTGCGCTAAAGCTGTTTCCTGTAAGACTGTTGATTTTAAGCTCACCTACATTTATGTCAATCTTGCATTCCTTAAGTTCTGTGCCCTCAGGAATTGTAATTACAAGGTAAGCAACATTCTTTCCCATATTAATTTTTCTTTTATGTCTGCTCTGTTCAACTTTCAGGAGGCCGTTTTCTACCTTAAACTCAGGTTTAAGAATGTCTTTTGAATAAGCAGCCTTGATTGAAAAATCATCACCTTCCTTTATATCAAGTTCCAGAATTCCGGCATCAATATCAATGGAAGTAAAAGCAGAAAGTTTTTGTGCAAAGGATTTTTTATTCTCGTCAGCAGAATCTTCCTCTTCGTCAAAATTCAAATCATCAAAATCATCATCGTCCATTTCGATGGATATATTTGCCAGTGCATCTTTTAGATTATTTTCAAACTTACCAAAATGTCTGATTGTTCCAAAAATAATACAGAAAACTGTTACAATTCCTAAAACTATAAGTAAAATATTTTTTTTCATAGTAAAACTCCTTCCGCCTATTCTTCTTTTGAATAAATTGAAATTAAAATGCTTCTTACAACTCCTGCAACCGGCCAGATAATCCAGGTAAGATGCCACTTAAAGGTCAAAAAGCTGATGCATAAATAAATGCAGGTAACTACAGACCAGTAAACGCTTAAGATGGTTCTTGCAGTTTTGTTTGAAACTGTCTTTGTATCGTCCTTTTTGATTTCTTCAAAATCCACCTTTGAGTTTAAATTCAAAAGCCTTAAGTAGGTTTTCTTTACAAGATTTGAATAGGTCATTAAAAGTACGCCGACTCCAACAAAAATAAAGAGCATGGCTCCGCCAAGTTTTTCAAGGGAGGAGAATTCATCAAAAATTACGGCCGGAATAAAACAGATAATGCATAATAAGATTCCAACTGAATGCAGTACGCTGTAAGTTGAGGTATAATCCCGGCTCTGATTTTTTAAATAATCGGTGGCAGCTGAATCTATAGAGCAGGGTTCCTTTTTAATGTAGTCCCATGGTTCCATGGAAGAGTGGGCTATGCACATAAGGAGGACTCCGGCAGCAATACTTACAAACATAAGGGAAGCTCCCGTTGCGGCAGGGAGATTTAAAGACTCTGAAAAGATTGGGAATACGACACAGATAATGCAGAACATAATTCCTAAAGAGTGCATAAGAATAGATCTTTTGCTCTGCTCTATGTAATCTTTAATTTCATCAAAAGAAAGCTTTCTGCGGTTTTCTTCTGTATATTTTGATTCTGTCAAAACATCTTTTATTCCTAAATCATCTGCTAAATCTTCAAGGTTTCCAAAGTCTGAAATTACTTCTCCAATAGCTTCGTTTTCTGATTTTCCCTGTTTGATTAATTCTGTGTATTTGTCTTCCATCATTTGAAGAAGTTCAGATTTTGCCCTGAATACTTTTTCTGTCTGTGGTAAGCCTCTGAACATAGACTCTAAATAATTCTTAATAGTTTCCATAAGTTTAACCCTCTTTTTTAATAAACTTCTCTACAACTTCTTTTGTAAGTTGCCATTCCTGACATTTTTCGTGGTAATAATTTAAGCCTTTTTCTGTAATACGATAGTAGGTTCTTCTTTTTCCGTTTTCAGCGTCCTGAAAAAAGGATTCGATGTAACCGTTACTTTCAAGTCTGGTAAAGGCCGAATAAAGGGTAGTCTCTTTGATTACATACTTTTCTTCGGACAAAACCTTAATGCTTTTGGATATTTCGTAACCATAAGAGGCTTTTTCCAAAAGCAGATACAGAATAAAGGTATCGTTATAGCCGCGAATCACATCACTGCTAATTTGTGTCATACCTTACCTCGTCTAACGTTGCAACGTCTGTCGTAGTACTACTACTGTCGTAGTAAAATATAATGCCGGGAAAGCATCCTGTCAAGTTTTTTTTGTGGCTTTTTTACTTCTTTTGGCTTATAATGTTATTTTATAAAAGGAAACAGCTATGCCTATTACTAAATATCTAGAAAAAAATGCAGTAGACTTTGCAAATAACTGCGCTCTTGTAGAACTTAATCCAGAGGTAAGAGATACCCGTAGAATCACCTGGAAGGAATTTGATTTAACCCAGCCGGAACCAAATCTCCCTTACCGCCGCGAAATAACCTGGAAAATTTTTAATGAAAAAGCAAACCGTTGTGCCCACTATCTTTTGGAAAGGGGTGTGCGCAAGGGTGATAAAGTTGGAATTTTAATGATGAACTGCCTGGAATGGCTCCCTATCTACTTTGGAATTTTAAAAACCGGAGCTCTGGCTGTTCCTTTGAACTTCCGCTATGCCTCAGACGAAATAGACTATTGTTTAGGCCTTGCAGATATTTCTGTTTTATTCTTTGGACCAGAATTTATTGGCCGTCTGGAAGCTATTTCTGACAAAATTATGAAAGGCCGTCTTTTAATTTATGTAGGAGAAGGCTTAACTCCAAGTTTTTCAGAAAACTATGTAACTTCTGCCATGAACTATTCTTCAGAGAATCCCGGCATTGAAATAAAGGACGAAGATTTTGGAGCAATTTACTTTAGTTCCGGAACTACCGGCTTTCCTAAGGCAATTTTGCACCGTCATAAGGCTTTAATGCATTCTGCTGCAGTTGAGCAGAAACATCACGGTCAGACAAAGGATGATGTATTCCTCTGTATTCCACCTTTGTATCATACCGGGGCAAAAATGCACTGGTTTGGTTCTTTAATTTCTGGAGGAAAGGCAGTTTTATTAAGGGGTACAAAACCTGAAAATATTCTTAAGGCTGTAAGCGATGAAGGCTGTACAATCGTATGGCTTTTAGTTCCATGGGCACAGGATATTCTGGTTGCCATAGAAAAAGGCGACGTGGACTTAAAGGCCTTTAAGCTGGACCAGTGGAGACTTATGCATATTGGTGCTCAGCCTGTACCTAAGAAACTTATTGAAGACTGGAAAAAATATTTCCCTCATCACGATTATGATACAAACTACGGTCTGTCTGAATCTATTGGACCTGGCTGTGTACACCTCGGCGTTGGCAATGACCATAAAATTGGCGCAATTGGAATACCGGGCTATGGCTGGGAGGTCAGAATTGTTGACGAAAAACGATGCGATGTAAAGCAGGGCGAAGTTGGAGAACTTGCTGTAAAGGGACCTGGAGTTATGGTTGAATACTATAAAAATCCGGAAGCAACTGCAGAAGTTCTTGATAAGGAAGGCTGGCTTTACACAGGCGATATGGCAATGCAGGATGAAGACGGCTTTATTTATCTTGTAGACCGCAAAAAGGATGTTATTATTACTGGTGGAGAAAATATTTATCCGGTTCAGATTGAAGACTTTATAAGTAAGATGCCACAGGTAAAGGATGTTGCCGTAATTGGTCTTGCAGATCAGCGCCTTGGCGAAATTACTGCTGCAATTATTGAAGTAAAACCTGGTCAGACTTGCAGCGAAGAAGATGTAAATAATTTCTGTCTGGATTTACCAAAATATAAAAGACCTAAGAAGATTATTTTTGCACCTGTTTTGCGTAATGCAACCGGAAAAATTGAAAAACCAAAGTTACGTGAACTTTATAGAACAACAGATCCTTTTGCTGTAATGAAGGATTAAAAATAAAAATACCGCTTTGGCGGAAAAAGGAGATTTGATTTATGGAAAGAATGCAATGCGATAATTGTGGTTATGTTTACGATAAAGATGCAGGAGATCCAAAAAACAATGTTGCACCAGGAACAGCCTGGGCTGATGTTCCTGCAGACTACAAGTGTCCTGAATGTGGAGCTGCAAAAGATAAGTTTATTATTGAATAAGATATTCATAGAATAAGACATTCTTACCTTGCATTTTTACATATTTGTGATAGTATTACTATCATGAGTAGGGTAGAAATTAAGGACAGATTTTTCATTAATGGAGAGCCCGTACAGATATTGTCGGGCTCAATTCATTACTTTCGTGTAGTTCCGGAATACTGGCGGGACCGTCTTGAAAAGCTCAAAAACATGGGCTGTAATACGGTAGAGACCTATATTCCCTGGAATTTTCATGAACCGGAAAAAGGACATTTTCTCTGGGACGGCATGCATGATTTTTGCCGCTTTATAGAAATTGCCCAGGAACTGGACCTTTACATTATAATTCGTCCTTCCCCATATATTTGTGCAGAATGGGAATGGGGCGGCCTTCCTGCCTGGCTTTTAGCAGAAGATGGAATGAAGCTGCGCTGTTCTTACCGGCCTTATTTAAATCACATTACAGATTATTACAATCAACTTATACCAAAGCTTGTGCCTTATCAGATAGATAATGGTGGAAAAATCATTCTTATTCAGGTAGAAAACGAATACGGATATTTTGGTGATGATAAGGATTATTTAAAATTTCTTGCAGACCTTATGCGTAAACTTGGAATTACTCTGCCTTTTGTTACTTCTGATGGTCCCTGGAGCCGTGATGTATTTACAGCAGGACAGCTTGAGGGGGCTCTTCCAACAGGCAACTTTGGTTCAGCCTGCCAGTGGCAGTTTTCCCAGATGAAGAAGATGATGCCTGAGAATCTTCCTTTAATGAATATGGAATTCTGGGTTGGCTGGTTCGATGCCTGGGGCAACAAAAAAAAGAAGGCTTCAAAGCTTGTGGTAAATAAAATGGATTATGATTATGTTGTTAAAAATGGTCATAATATAAATCTTTATATGTTCCACGGGGGAACAAACTTTGGCTTTATGAACGGGTCAAACTATTATGGAAAACTTACCCCGGACACAACTTCTTACGATTACGATGCTCCTCTTTCCGAAGACGGACAGCTTACCAAAAAATACTTTGCCCTTCGCGATATCATCAAAAATGCAAAAGGCGAAGATTTTATAAAGACAGTTGAACTTTCTACCAGAATAGAAAGAAAAGCCTTTGGAAAAATCTGCTGGCAGGAAAGTGCAGATTTGTTCGAAAACCTTGAAATTATTTCTTCTGCAAAAAAGAGTGTAAATCCTCTGTCCATGGAAAAATGCGGCCAGGCTTACGGCTATATTCTTTACCGCACTAAGATGCAGGAGGACCTTCCTGCAAAAGAAATTGTCTTTAAAAAATGTGCTGACCGTATTATTGCTTTTTCTGATGAGAACAAAGCTTTTACAGCCTTTGACCGTCAGATTTGCAGTGAGCAGCACGGAATCTGGCCTCTTACCTTTAAGGAAGGTAAAAACTGGAAAATAAACAGCTCAAAGGGTGCCCGCCTTGATTTTCTTGTAGAAAACCTGGGAAGGGTAAACTTTGGCCACAAGCTGGAAGAACAGAAAAAAGGAATCAGTGAAGATATTTTAATAAACAGTCACTGTCACTATGGCTGGGATATTTTTAATCTTCCTTTAGACGAAAATCAAATCAGACTTCTTTGCGAGAAGGGAAGCTGGGGCAAAGAAAGCGGCGAAAATCCTGCTTTCTTTAAGTTTGATTTTGATGCAGATATGGAAGACGGCATTTACACAGACTGCTATCTTGATTTTTCCGGCTGGGGCAAGGGCGTGGCTTTTGTAAACGGCTTTAATATCGGAAGGTTCTGGGAAAAGGGACCTCAAAAAAGACTTTATATTCCGGGGCCTCTTTTGCATAAGGGAAAAAATACCATCATCCTTTTTGAAACAGAAGGAAAACGTGGTCAAAGCATAGACCTGTGCAAAGACGCTAAATGGAAAAAGTAAACTTTTAGTTCCGCTGAATATCTGTGATTGCTTTTTATTCAATAAAGGGTATAATTTATATAAGCAATTTACATTTCTTCAGGACACACTGGTGAGAATTAAAAGTATAAAAAGTATAATAGACTGGTATAAAGACCGATATATGTTAAGCAGCGATTTACGTGATCAGATCGCTACAAAAAATCTAACAAATCTTTTTGTTGTTTTACATTTTATTTTCGCTTTTGGATTTGTATATTTTGGTATAGAACTTATAATTCATAAGGGTGATATTTACGCAGATTTTTTTAAATTCATATATCTGTCTATTTTTATAATCATAAGTCTTGTAGGAATTCTGCTTTCTGCTCTGCTTAGAAAACTTCCTAAAGTTCATTTTATTATAAAAAGCATTCCTTATATTCAGGTTTTTATAGCCGGTTATGCCTTAAGTATCTATCTTTTTGTTGTTATGCATAACAGCTTTAGTGGTTTAATATGCTTTGCAAGTATTGGAATTATTTCTATTCTTACCCTGCAAATTGAACCTCTTATCTTTGTAAGTGCCCTTATAGTTTTTAATTTCCTGGTTTACAATGAAATTTTGACCCGTTACACCTGGGTTGGTGTTATGGACACCATTCTTTTGAGTCTTCTACTTTACGGCCTTTCCCTTTCTAAAAGAAGAGCCCTTAAAAGAGATTTGCTTAGAACCCAGAGCCTTGAAGAAAACAGGGAAGTTTTACAGGGAGCAATTGCAGACCAGATTGAAGAAATTCATTCTCAGAGAGAACTTTTAGATTTACAGCATAGAAAAATAATTGAAATGCAGAATAATACAATCATAAGCCTTTCAAACCTTGTAGAAAACCGTGACAGCGATACAGGTGAACATGTAAGAAGAACCAGTGCTTATGTAAATCTTATTGCATTAAAGGCCAGAGTTAATAATATTTATACAGATATTCTTACTGACGATTATATTTCCCTTATTACAAAAGCCGCTCCAATGCATGATATAGGAAAAATTGTAGTTCCAGACAATATTCTTAAAAAGCCCGGAAAACTCACTCCTGAAGAATTTGAACAGATAAAAAGACATACCGTTGAAGGCGGCCGTATTGTAGAAGAAGTAATCGGCGACCATGATGATAAAGAGTATATTCAGATTGCAAAAGAGATTGCTACCTGTCATCACGAGCGCTGGGATGGAAAAGGTTATCCAGAAGGCTTAAAGAAAGATGAAATACCTCTTTCTGCAAGAATTATGGCAATTGCTGATGTTTTTGATGCTCTGGTTTCTCCCCGCTGTTATAAGGAACCTTTCCCTATAGAAACTGCCATGGACATTATAAAAAAAGAGGCAGGCTCTCATTTTGATCCTCTTTTAGCAGAACTTTTCCTGAGTATGCAGGATGATGCTATGGCTATTATGGAAAAATACAAGGATTAAAATCTTTTTAGTTTAATTGCATCGTGAGGACAAATTTCATGGCAACAGTAGCAGTGCTGGCATTTGTTTCTGTCGCTGAGGAAGGCTGTCTCATTTTTGCCGGTCATTTTAATTAAATGTGGCGGACAGATTTCCATGCATTTTCTGCATTTCATGCATTTTTTGGGATTAAATACAGGAGTTTTAATAAAGAATTTATTTGCAATAAAGTTTATCCAGCCGGGAATCATTTTTTGCAGGGTAGGGGAAGCTTCTTTTACAATTTTAAAAGAAGTACAGCGGCAGTCTTTTTCTGCAGCCCCAAGGGTAGTAATTTCTTTTTCGTCCGTAAACCAGATTTTTCTTTTTAAAGCCTCTTCCAGATAAACAATTGTATGAGGATTGTAGCCTACTAAAGAAGCACATTCCCAGTCGAGGGCCAGAAGATTTGTAGAGGCGGCAAGAAAACCAAGGTTTTTAGGAGTACCGCTTCCAGGTCCACCAGGGCCTTCCATACCGACAATTGCATCCATAATGGCGTAATTTGAACCGGCAGCAATATTTAAGTCTGTAAGGAAGTTTGCAAAATCTTCTTTTTTAGGAAAGCGGTAATGAGTCTGGGCCTTTTCGAGTCCAATCATAAGGCCAAAAAGATTTTTCATTGCACCTGTGTAGGTCATAAACTGATGGGTTTTTAATTTTGAAAGGGAAACTACAAGGTCTGCTTCCTTAATTTGTGAAGCAAAATTAAACTGTTTGCAGATAAGGCCCTGAGGACAGCTTACAACTACAGATTCTTTGAATTCAGTCCACTCACCGCCGTTGTCTATAACCTGGTTATACATGCCGGTTATCTTTGCAGCGGTGGTTGGATTTGCCATTGCCGGCGATTCCCCTACCAGAACTTTTTTTGCCCCCTGGCTTAGAAAGGCTTTTACTGCGGCGCCCACTACGACAGGGTGTGTACATACCGCAAGTTCCGGTTTTTTAGGGTAAAGAATATTTGGTTTTAATAGTACAACCTTGTCTTTGAAATCTGGTGGCGGAACTAAGCGGAATAATTCCAGAATAGAGTCATAAACCTTATTAAAGTCATATTCTTTGCATAACTGCAGGCCAACTGTCGCAGACAAGGGTTACCTCTTAGACGTTGAATTTGAAGAAAAGAACATCACCGTCCTGAACAACGTATTCTTTTCCTTCCTGACGATATTTTCCGGCTGCTTTAATTGCAGCTTCGTCGCCGTATTGTCTTAAATCATCAATGGTATAAGCTTCTGCCCTGATAAAGCCTTTTTCAAAGTCAGTGTGGATTACACCTGCGGCTCTTGGAGCTTTATCTCCTGCATGAATTGTCCATGCGCGGCATTCATCTGGTCCGCCTGTAAAGAAGGTTCTTAAGCCCATAAGGTGATAAGCCTTTCTTGCAAGAACTGCAAGTCCGCTCTCCTTTAAGCCAACGCTTTCCATAAAATCTTTTTTGTCGTTTGCATCTTCAATTTCTGCAAGGTCTGCTTCAAATTTTCCGCAGATTACAACAACTTCAGATTTTTCTTCTTCTGCGTATTTTTTTACAATTTCAACGTATTTGTTTGTACCTTCTGCAACAGAATCTTCGTCTACGTTTGCAACGTAAAGGGTTGGTTTCATTGTAAGAAGGAACATATCGTAGATGGCAGCTTTTTCATCATCTGTTAAATCTGCTGTGCGGGCGCATTTTCCGTCCTGTAAAAGAGGTTTAATTTTATTTACAGCAGACTGCCATGGTGCATATTTTTTTTCTTCTTCGTGACCTAAAGAACGAACTGCTCTGGTAACCTTGTCCTGGCGGGCTTCAATAGTATTTAAGTCTGCCTGGCATAATTCCCAGTTGATTGTAAGAATATCACTTTCAGGGTCAATAGGAGCTGCTTCGTTTGCATTGTCGCGGACATGCATAATATCAGGATTGTCAAAACAGCGTACAACGTGAGCAATTACTGAACATTCGCGAATGTTTGCAAGGAATTTGTTACCAAGACCTTCGCCATTGCTGGCACCCTTAATTAAACCTGCAATATCAACAAATTTTACTGCAGCGGGAGTCTTCTTTTTAGGATTATGTTTGCTTGCTAAAAAATCCAGACGTTCATCCGGAAGATCTACAATACCTATATTTGGGTCAATTGTACAAAAAGGAAAGTTTTCTGCTGCGGCTGGGGCAGCTGTTAATGCTGAAAAAATTGTAGACTTACCTACGTTTGGAAGTCCAACTATACCACATTCAAGAGCCATATTTACTCCAAGAAATAATTAAAATTGTCTTACTATTGTACTTAATTTTTTAAATTCAAACAATCAGTGTTAAGAATTAGTGTCAGGAATTAGGAACAAGCCTGTTGATAGTGTAGTCTCTCTGTCTCCAGTTCTTGTCTACCTTTACCTGTAAATCTAAATCTATTTTCTGTATGTAAATCTGGCTTAGTTTTTTAAGGGCGGCGGTTCTGATTTCCTTAATTTTAGAAGCACCCTTTCCAATTACAATTCCCTTCTGGCTGTCGCGTTCAACACAAAGGAAGGCTCTTATCCAGAGTTTTTTTCCTTCGTTTCTGTGTTCTATATCTGCAACTTCTACATAAACTGCATGAGGAATTTCGTCCTGCAGGCGGTTTATTGCTTCTCCACGAATTACTTCGCAAACGCGGAATGTTAAATCCTGGTCGGTATAAACTTCTTCATCATAAACCGGCTGGCCGACAGGAGAAATGTCATAAAGGGCCTTAAGCACTTCGTTAATGCCCTGGTCCTTTTGTGCAGACATCTGCAGAATATAATTTTCTGGAATTTGAGGCAGCTGCTCCGAAATAAACTTTATGATTGGAAGAGGTCTGCTCTGTGGCAAATCTGTTTTATTGATTGCAACTATGGTTTTGTCCTGCAGATTTTTTAAAAGAGCTGAGGTGTGAATCTCTTCTTCTCCCAGTGGTCGGGTAGAATCGATTATGTAAAGAACGCAGTCTACTCCTTCCAGTTGAGATTCCGTTACCGACTTTAATCTTAGATTCAGTTTTTTTTCTGAATCGTGATAGCCGGGGGTATCAATAAAAATCAGCTGACCAAAGGAAGTATTTACAATTCCCTTGATTGCATTTCTTGTAGTCTGTGGGGTAGGAGAAACAATACTGACATCTTCCTGGCAGGCAGTGTTCAAAAAGGTTGATTTGCCTGCGGAAGGGCGGCCAATAATTGTTACAACAGCAGTTTTAAGTTCTTCAGTTTCAGCCATAATAAATCTTAGTTATCCATTTCGTTTTCTATATCAGATTTGAAAAGAACTAAATCTCTAAGTTTCAGGGTAAAAGTAGAATTTATTTCTGTTCTGCTTTGTGGTTCTGAAACTAATGGAATTTCAAAGAAATATTTGAGAGGTGAATAGCCCTCTGCAGATACATCTAATTCCATTTTAAAAGTTTTTTTAGTTCCTTCCTTAATTGTTTCCATAGGTTTTACCCAGAAGTTATAGGCTCCCCGGGTACTTTTACAGGTGATGTAAGGATTAATCCAGGTTTTATCTATCATCTCTGCTTCTTTGCCGTTTACTTTTAAAAGTACTGTAGCGTTGATTACCGGTTCGAAGGTAGAGCCGTCAAGAATTGTTCCTGTAATAGTTGAAAAGTTATAGCATGGAATTGCTTCCTGAGCAATAGAGCATTCTTTGCGGTCATTTTTGTGGAAAGGTCTTTTTGTGCTGCTTACAATTCTCATTCCTTCAAGAATCAGAGCTTCAATATCTGCCTTTAACTGATGGTCGTTCAGAGTGTCTGCTGCGTGGGTAACGCCCCTGCCCGAAACTACATATTTTGCGGGGATTCTATTTAATACGTAACTTACTGTGTCTAAGCGGCAGTTTTCGCAGTCGCAGGTAAGCCACTTTATGTTGCTTGCTTTTACCTGATCGTAGAAGTTGTCTACAGATTTCTGGACAACATCTTCCATAATGTTATGAACATTCATACTTTCTCACCTCTTTTTTAGATACTTTTATTATAAGAGAGAAAGTGAAAATATTAAAGTAAATAATTTTTATTTGGAAAGACCTCTTATTTAGAAAAGCCGCTCATAAAGAGCCAGGCCTGTTCGCAGGTGTGTTCCCGGCAGTCGTGTCCCTGTCCGCTTATGCTGGCAAAAACATTCAGGATTTTGCCTTCTTTGTTTTTGAACTTTTCCATTGTCAGGGTTGCATTTCTGGAAGCGTCGAATTTTTTTTCTGTGATATCTCCGCTTATACCCCATAGTTTGTTTTCCCAATTATCTTTATTGTCCAGAGAAACCTTATATTCCTTCTGGGCTCCGTTCAGTTCAAGGGCATATTTCATGCGGTTTATGCATCTCTGGTCCTGGTAAGGTAATTCCGGCAGAGGTGAGATTTCTCCGCCAGCATAAAAAACAGGAACTGCTTTTGTTCTGTTTGGAGAACATGGGCTTTTGGTAAAGTAAACGTTCTGTCCGACATCTACCGTTGCATCCATAGGAGCTGCTGCCGCAATCAGCTGTGGAACTTCCTGAATTATATCCCAGGTTTTGATTCCGCCCATCGAAAAGCCGGTGGCATAAATGCGGGAAGAATCGATCTGGTATTTTTTCTTTAATTTTTCGGTAAACTCAAGCATTTCGCTTGCGGTAGAGTTTATGTGATTTTCTATGGCAACAAAAAGAAAGTTATGCCTGTGGGCTATTTTTGCCCATCCCGCCATAATGCTTAAAAAGAAAGAGGAATCTCCTCCTCCGTGAAAGCCCAGTACAAGTGGGAGGGGACCTTTCAGGGCCTTGTTGTAAAAGGCTACATAACCTATTTTGTGTTCGATGCTTCCCCTGTCATCTCCCTGATTGTCTGCAGAAGTTTTTACAGTCTCAATTCCAGATTCAATTTTAAGGCCGTCTTTTTCAAGGTCTTCATCAAGAGAAAGTGGTCCAGTCATTCTGCGGAACTTTTTTGCAAAGCTGTAATAATCGCGGTAAATTACCTCTGCATACTTTTCTTCAGGGAAAGATTTTTTTTCAAAATATTTACAGGCTGCTTCGAAAGTATCATCACATTCTTTTGAATTGTTGTAGGAAAGAACTGGAATATCATCTGTCTGGATTACAGGCTTTGTGGAAAGGCCGCTTAAAAAACAGGTTACCGGGGCAAGATCTGATTTTCCCCAAAGTCCGTCTCCCTCAAAATGTTTAAGGCAGTTTTTGGCAAGGTAGTCTGCACTTTTTCCAAAAGCAAAAAGACAGGTTCGGAAAATGGCTCCCCTTATGTAATAGCCTTCGTCTTTTCTGGTAAAAAAGTTCCAGAATCTAATGCAGCCGTCTTTATAATACTGTCCGATTTTTGAATTGGAAATGATGTTTGAAAAAATATCTGAAGGAGCATCTGTCCATTCTTTGCAAAGGGGGCTGATAAAAACTACACTGCTAGCAAAATCTCCGGCAAGGCGGCTAAAACCCATCTTATCTGAAAAGTCCCTGGCTTCTTCAAAAGTCAGATGTCTTTCCGGAAAGACCAGAAGGTAGGGGGCAATAAAGCCGTAATTGATGGTATCCGATAAAAGCTCTTTTTTTGCTTCGGGTGTGTAAACTGTAGCTTCAAAATTAGAAAAAGTATTTTTCCAGATTGAGTCTCCATTATCAAATCTTTTTACCTCTGGCATCTTATCCATATTTTTACCTCGAAAAACATTTGTATATTAATTATATACTACACCAGACCCGCACTTTAACTATCGGGAAAAATCACCAGAGTGGAGCCTTCTGATTGAGAGCCGGCATAAAAACTGTTTACAATTTTTATTCAGAGTGTTAATATTAAATATATGTTAAGAATTACAGGCCTACTAAAGAGCCGCTTCTTTTCCTTTAATTTCTTTTTCGCCTAAGGGCGAACTTCTCATTTCTTTTTGTGTAATGCGCACCAGTGGCCATGCACGGTAACTAATCTTTAAATCAAATTAAAATCCAAATCCAAAATAAAAAAAGCCTGTCGGTATTTTGCCGATATCCTTTGAAGAGGAAAAAATGAACTTAAAATATTATCAGAAAGAAAAAGAATGTATGCCTCTGGAGGAATTAAGAAAACTTCAGGGCCAGAGACTGGTAGAAAACTTCCGCCATGTTTATGAAAATGTTGAATATTATAGAAAGCGCTGCGAAGAAGCTGGAGTTACTCCGGATGACATTAAAGGCCTTGATGACCTGGATAAAATTCCTTTTACCTGTAAGGATGATTTACGACAGACTTATCCATATGGTCTTTTTGCAGTTCCAATGAGTCAGGTTGTAAGAATTCATGCTTCTTCCGGAACTACTGGAAAGCAGATTGTAGTAGGTTATACAAAAGAAGATCTTGATATCTGGGATGACTGTGTTGCACGTCAGCTGGTTGCAATTGGTTGTGATGAGAATGATATTATGCAGAACGCATACGGCTATGGTTTGTTTACCGGAGGTTTCGGTGTTCACGGTGGAGCTACAAAACTTGGCTGTCAGGTTATTCCTATTTCCAGCGGAAACACTCAGCGCCAGATAACTTTTATGAAGGACTTAAAATCAACTGTTCTTTTCTGTACTCCTTCTTATGCAGCTTATCTTGGAGAAACCCTTCACGACATGGGAATGACTCCTGCAGATATCCATCTTAAGGCCGGAATCTTTGGTGCAGAACCATGGACAGAAGAAATGCGCCGCGATATTGAAAAATCATTAGGCATTAAAGCTTATGATATTTACGGCTTAACAGAAGTTATGGGACCTGGTGTTGCTTTTGAATGTGCAGAACAGAAGGGTATGCATGTAAATGAAGATCACTTTATTATTGAAACAATTGATCCAGAAACAGGAAAAAGACTTCCGGACGGAGAAAAGGGTGAACTTGTATTTACTGCACTTACAAAGAAAGCCTTCCCTCTTATGAGATTCCGTACAAAAGATATTGGTGTTCTGAACCGTGCTCCTTGTGCCTGCGGAAGAACTTTTGTCCGCATGAGTAAACCTATGGGTCGTACAGATGATATGCTGATTATTCGAGGTGTAAATGTATTCCCTAGTCAGATTGAAGGAGTTCTCTTACAGAACGGTTATCCACCAAACTATGAAATTCTTGTTGGCCGCGAAAACAATACAGATACTTTCGAAATTAAAGTAGAAATGACTGCAGATAAATTCAGTGATGTTGTTTCTGAAGTAAACAAACAGGAAAAACTTCTTTCCAGTGCTCTTTTAAGTGTTCTTCAGATTAAGGCAAAGGTAACTCTTGTTGCTCCAAAATCAATTGCCCGCTCGGAAGGAAAGGCAAAAAGAGTTATAGATACAAGAAAATTGCATGATTAAAAAAGGAGTGTGGTATGACAATTAAACAGATTTCAATTTTTATCGAAAACAGAAAGAATGCTCTGTCTGAATTAACAAATGTTCTTGCTGAACATAAAATAAGCATAAGAACTCTTTCAATTGCAGATACAAATGATTTTGGTATTGCAAGAATTATTGTTGATAATCCTGATCAGGTGCAGGCAGCCCTGGAACGTTCTCACTACATTGTAAAAACAACTCCTGTTATTGCTGCAGAAATTCCTGATGAATCTGGAAGTCTGAATAAGATTTTAAAGATTCTTGCAGACAACGGAAGAAATGTAGAGTACATGTACGGCTTTACAGGAAAAAAATCAAACAGAGCTTTTATGATTATCCGCTGTACTGATATTGCTGCGACAGAAAAGGTATTTGATGACAATAATATAAAAATGCTTTCGCAGAGTGAAATAGAAGAATTGTAAAAAAAATAAAATGCCTAAAAAAGCTTCCGCGGGAAACACATAAGGCATAAAAAAAATGCGCGAGCAGGGTTCAGGTTTTGACCGGCATCGATACGTCAGTATCTTAGCCGGGCATAAACCTGGTTCCTGCGGAAGCATTTTTTTAAGCTCGCGCTTTTTTGGGGCTCTCTTTCCAGTGCCGCGGAAGCATTTTTTTTGCTTCTGCTTTTTTCCCCTCTCTTCAAATTTTTTTTCATTTATGCTACATTGTAGTTACATATCCCACTATTAAAGAGGTCTTATTATGCCTTATACAGAACCAACAAGTCTTGCGATTGTTGCGTGTCCTGGTGGCGAAGCTTTCGCCAATGAAGTCATAACGCACCTTAAACACATGTACAAACACCGCTTCACTTTGAAGAACGATGTTGTATCAAAGCGTTATGAGCTGACTAAAGAAGAGCTTGTACAGAGCATCAACTTGCAGAATGATCTGCAAACTAGTGATCTTTGTATAAGAGGTGCTACAAGTAAGTATAGGCCGCCGGTATTCAAAGTTAATGCCCGCTTTACTTATTTTGCTAACGGTGAGGTTAAGACCGAACTATTAGATACTGTTCGTGGAAAAGATGTCTTCATTTTCCAGGACGTAGAGAATCATGAGATTCTTTCATTGAATGGCGGTGCTAACAAAATCAGAATGACAGTTAACGATCACGTTATGTCACTCCTTGTTACAATCGATGCTGTTCGTATGGCTGGTGCAGAAAAAATCACTCTTGTTGTTCCAGCTTATCCTTATGCCCGTCAGCATAAACGTAAGGGGCGTGAAGGACTTACTGCAAGTCTCTTAGGCCACATTTACGAAATGCAGGGTGTTTCAAGAATTGTTACCTTAGATTTACATTCCCGCGAAATTCCTAATGCTTTCTCACGCTGTAATCTTGATAACCTTCATGCAAGCTATCAGATTATTCGTGAACTCAGTAAAATTGTAGATCTTACCGGTAAAACAGAAGACATGGTAATTGTATCTCCAGATACAGGTGCCATAGATCGTAATAAGTTTTATGCTTCAGGTTTAAAGCTGCCACTCGCAATGATTTACAAAGAGCGTGATTACTCAATTGTAACTCAGGATGCTCATTCAACAAATATTAAATCTGTAAAACTTCTTGGCGATGTAAAAGGAAAGGTTGCCTTCCTTGCAGACGATATGCTTGGAACCGGTGGAACTCTTCTTAAAGCAATGGAATTCCTTAAGAGCGAAGGTGCTACAAAAGTTATTTGTGCAATTTCCCTCCCATTCTTTACCGGCGATGCAATCAAGAATTTTGACGAAGCATACGAAAAGGGCTTGTTCTACAGAATTATTGGAACAAACGCAGTTTATCATGAAGAGCTTCTTAACCGTGAATGGTTTATTAGTACAGATGTAAGTGGTCTCTTTGCAAACGTTATTACCCGCATCCATTACAATCAGTCTTTGAGCGAGTTACTTGATAACCGCAATATCATTGAAAAGGTTGTAAAACAGGGGCAGGAAAATAAAAAAGAAGATCATAACGATAGCGCAGAAGGAACAAACTAGGTCTGATGACTGAATGTGTACTTTCTGTAGACATTGGAACGACTTCACTCAAGGCAGGATTAATTTCTGAAGAGGGTGAAGTCGTTTTCATTTTAAAGAAAGTTTTTTTTAACGAAAACAGCCGCTTTGTTGCCGTAAAGTGGCTGCATGCCTTAAAATCTATTTTAGCCCAGGCAGAAAAAAACAATCCTTCTGTCTTTAAAGAAAATCACCTTGTAGCCATCAGCGTTTCCGGAAACGGCCCAACCCTTGTAAGTTCAGGCGGCCTTACTCTAAGGTGGAATGAAAATTACAAACTGGATTATTCTTTGTGCGCTCATTCCCTTTTTTTACCAAAACTTGTAGCCTTTAAGCACTTATATCCAAAAGAATACAAGAGGGCAGATTTTCTTTTTTCTGGTCCTGAATATTTTGTTTATGAACTTACAGGAAGTGCCGTCACACTTCTGCCCCAGAAAGCCTTTATTCCTGCTTATTGGACAGATGAACTTTTGCAGGCAAATGACATTTTAAAAGAAAAATTACCGCCATTTATATATCCTGCCAGCGCATGTGGAAACTTAAAAAAAGACGCCGCTGACTTTTTAGGTCTGCAGCAGGGCTTGCCCCTTTTTTGCGGCGGCCCCGATTTTGTTGCAGCTTTAATTGGAACAAATACCTTATCGCCTTCCTGCCTCTGCGACCGCTCCGGCTCCAGCGAAGGCTTGAATTTATGTATAGAAAATCAGCTTTTTTATAATAAGCTCAGGACCCTGCCTTCCCCTATGGAAAATCTCTGGAATATTTCTTATTTGATTCCTCAGAGCAGCAAAATAAAGGAGGAAGAAAGGCTTGAAAAAATACAGGAAGGCCTTGAAGAACTGAAGGCCTTTTGCAAAGAAAATAATATTCTTTTCCCGGACAAGATGATGGTGACCGGCGGACAGACAAGAAATAAAGGATATCTGCAAAGAAAAGCAAATAAACTTAAAATGAAGATAGCCCTTGCCAACTGCAGCGATGCTGAACTTTTAGGAGATGCCTGTGTGGCTCTTGCAGGACTCGGCAGATATTCAAATATAAGAGAAGCTGCAGCAAAGATTATTAAAGAAAGTAAGGTGTATTTACCAGAACAGGATTAAGCATGAAGATTTATAAAATTCCCCGGCCTTTAGAGGCTATTATATTTGATATAGACTGCACTTTATACAGCAACCAGAAATATGCCATAGAGCAGGTTGATTGCCAGATAAGGGAATTTGCAAGAGTAAGGGGCATTTCTGCCGACCAGGCCCGGAGAATGGTTGCAGATTACCGCAGGCAGTTTGCTTTAGACCACAATGGAGCTAAGGTAAGTCTTGGCAACACCCTTTTAAGCTTTGGAGTACCAATAGAAGAAAGTGTAGAATGGCGAAAAAAACTTCTTACTCCTTCAGATTATCTTTCTTATGACAAAGAGCTTGTTGAAACTTTAAGCCTGCTGCAAAAAGACTTTAAGCTGATTTGTGTTACCAATAATCCGGTATTGCCGGCAAGAAAAACCCTTGAAGCTATTGGTGCTTCAGAATTCTTTAAGGATATTGTAGGACTCGATACCTGTTTTAAATCTAAACCGGCAGAAGAGCCATTTTGCAGGGCTGTAGAAATTTTACAGACAAAAGCAGAAAAGTGTCTTTCTGTTGGAGACCGTTATGATATGGACCTTTCTCTTCCCCTGCAGATGGGAATGGGCGGCCTTTTAGTTTCTGGCGTTGAAGATGTATATAAGCTTCCGGAAATTTTATTATAATAATGTATTTTTTTAAATTTTATGTTAGAATTAAAAAATGAAAACAAGAAATATTGAAGAGAATTTATCACTTGTAAATAATGGTACTTTATCGTTTTTTTTTATAGGCACAGGCTCTGCGTTTTCTAAATCTTATTTCCAGACAAATTTACTTATTATAAAGGGAAATGATCATATTCTTATTGATTGTGGAACTTTATGTCCTTATGTTATAGATAAAAAATATAATTTAAAGATAAAAAATATAGAAAATCTTCTTGTAACCCATCCTCATGCTGATCACATTGGCGGCCTTGAAGAAATGGCCTTTTTATCTTACTACACAAAAAATTCCCGGGTAAATATTGTAATAACAGATGAATTTAAAAAGAAACTGTGGAATGAATCACTGAGGGGCGGAATGCAGTTCAGCGAAAATGGAAAAATGTCTTTTGATGATTATTTTAATCAGATGAAGCCTGTAAAAATCCGTAACAAACCTTTTCCAATGCACGAAATAAACATAGGTTCTATCAATCTTAAATTATTCAGAACCCATCATGTAACTACAAAAAAAGACTCATTCAGAAATTCTCAATATTCAGTCGGCCTGATTGTTGATGACAGGATTCTCTTTACCGCAGATACTCAGTTCAGGCCTGAGCAAATTAATTGGATAACACAAAATTTTAATATAGAGTATATTTTTCATGACTGTGATGTTTCTGGTTTTTCTGCCGGTGTTCATGCTACTTACCAGGAATTAAAAACTTTACCAGTGGAATTAAAATCAAAAATGTATTTGTGTCACTATAGCAGTAAAGTTACAGGACTTGATGTAATAAAAGACGGCTTCGCAGGGCTTGCAAAAGCCGGCCTCTATTATGATTTTGATTAATTATTTAAGGACTAACAGATGAAAAAGATTCTTGTTGCTTCTGCAACCCCCGCTGTAAATGAAACTGTAAAGAATGTATGTACAAAATATTCTGCCTATTTTGATCCTTTGTTTTGTCAGGATACAGAAGAAGCTTTAAGTTTTATTGATTACGAAATTCCTGAAATTAAAATTCTGGACTTTACTTCAAAATCTATAGATTGTGATTCAATTCTAAATGCCATTAATAAGGACCCATGGCTGCATAACGGCGGAATTATTGCCGTTGTAGAAAATCCTGCAGAAGTACAGAAGATTGAAGAATCAAAAAATCCTAATATTCTTGCAGCTCAGACTTTATATTCCTTCAACGAAAACTTTGACCGTTTATTAAGAATCTTATGGAGTAACAAGCAGTTCCTCTTTAACCGTGGTATGCAGGAAAGTGTGGGTGCCCTCGAAAAAGGCGGTTTTGTCTGCGGTAATGACCCCTTTGATACAAGAATGTTTACCAGCTTCCTTGTAAACTATCTTTACTGTACCAACCGAATCTCTGAAAATGACAGATATGCCCTTCAGACAACCTTAATGGAGCTTTTAACCAATGCTCTTGAACATGGAAACTGCAACATTTCTTATGACGATAAAACTAAATATCTTGAAAAAGGCGGAAATATTCTTGATTTAATTCACCAGCGTCTTCAGGATCCTGAAATTGCAAAAAGAAAGATTCATATTGAATATGTAATTGGAAAAGAAGAATCTTCTTTTAAGATTTCAGATGAAGGTAATGGTTTTGACTGGCGTAAGAGGGTAGAGCAGCAGGATGTAGATTCTGAACAGATGCATGGAAGGGGAATTTTCCTCTCTAAGGAGCTGGTTTCAGAATTAAAATACAATGATAAGGGTAATGAAGTTTCCTTCTCAATACAGAACCTGCATGATTCTTCTAATAACGTTCCTCTTATTATGTCTGCCTTCAGTGTTATTAAATATGCAAAGCATCAGATTGTCTGCAAGCAGAATGAGCCTTCAAATGATTTGTTCTTTATTGTATCTGGTCAGTTTGGTGTTTATGTAGATGGAAAATTGATTTCTGTTCTTACCCCAAATGATATGTTTATTGGGGAAATGGCCTTCCTCTTAAATGACCGCCGTTCTGCAACAATTATGTCTGCCGGCGAAGGCCAGTTAATCCGTATTCCTAAATCATCCTTCCTGAATTTAATCAGGAAGAATCCTCATTACGGAATATTCCTTTCAAAGCTTTTAGCCCAGAGAGTTGTAAGACAGAATCAAAAGACTCTGGAACTCTCTAAGGAATTAAAAGCTTTAAAAGGCTAGTTCTATTAGAATAATCCTGTAATTACTCCGTTATCATCAACGTCAATGTTCAGGGCTGCCGGAAGTTTTGGTAGTCCTGGCATTGTCATAATGTCTCCGGCAAGGGCAACTACGAAGCCTGCTCCCGCATATAACTGTACGTCTCTAACTGGGAAGGTGTAGCCTTTTGGAGCTCCAATCAATTTTGGATCATGCGAAATTGAATTCTGGGTCTTTGCAATACATACAGGAAGATTTTTGTATCCCTTCTGTTCAAAATCATTAAGTTTCTTTAAGGCTGCTGGTTCGAATTCAACGTTGTCGGCACGGTAAATTTCTTTTGCAATGGTTGTAATTTTTTCTGCAAGGCTCTTGTCCAGTTCATAAAGAGGATGATAATTTGCCTTTCCGCTTTCTGCAATTTCTACAACTGTTTTTGCAAGTTCCTTTGTGCCTTCTCCGCCTTTTTCCCAGCCTTCAGAAAGAACAGCAATGGAACCGTTATCCTGACATAATTTTTTAAGAAGGTTAATTTCTTCGTCAGTATCTGTGATGAATTTATTAATGGCAACAAGGCAAGGAAGACCGAACTTTCCAATATTTTCTATATGAGTTTTTAAGTTTTCAAAACCTTTTTCAAGGGCCTTTGTGTCAGCTTTTGAAAGGTCTGCTTTTGCAAGGCCACCATGCATTTTTAATGCCCTGATTGTAGCTACAATTACAACAGCATCCGGTTTTAATCCGGCGCTGCGGCATTTAATATCAAGGAATTTTTCTGCACCTAAATCTGCGGCAAAACCTGCTTCTGTTACAACGTAGTCTCCGGTTGCAAGGGCACATAAGGTTGCGTTTACAGAGTTACAGCCGTGAGCAATGTTTGCAAATGGACCTCCATGAACAAAGGCAGGTGTTTTTTCAAGTGTCTGTACCAGATTTGGTTTTAAAACATCTTTAAGAAGGGCAGCAATAGCGCCTGTGCACTTTAGCTGGCCAAAGGTAACGTTTTCTTTTGCATAGGTCTGGCCAATTACTATTCTGTCAATTCTTTCTTTAAGTTCTTTGATTGTTTTAGAAAGACAGATGATTGCCATAATTTCTGAGGCAACTGCAATTGTAAAGTGGTCTTCTCTTGGAACTCCCTGCATTCTGCCGCCAAGTCCGATTGTAATATTGCGGAGGGCTCGGTCATTTAAGTCTACGCAGCGTTTCCAGCTGATTGTTCTTGGATCAATTCCAAGTTCGTTTCCCTGCTGCAGGTGATTATCAATTAAAGCGGCAATAAGATTGTTTGCAATAGAGATTGCATGTAAATCTCCTGTAAAGTGCAGGTTAATTTCTTCCATTGGAACAATCTGTGCATAACCGCCGCCACAGGCTCCTCCTTTTACTCCAAAGCAAGGACCCAGAGATGGTTCTCTTAAAGCAACTACAGAATTCTTACCGATTTTTCTTAAACCGTCAGCAAGTCCAATGGAAACGGTTGATTTTCCTTCTCCGGCAGGAGTTGGGGTTACAGCAGTAACCAGAATTAACTTACCTTTCTGTCCTTCTGCTTTTTTTTGCAGAGTCTGTAATTCTTCAAAGGTGATTTTTGCTTTATATGGGCCGTAAAGTTCAAGTTTATCTTCTGTAATGCCGATTTTTTCTGCAACCTTTACAATAGGCTCCATCTTGTTTTTTTGTGCAATTTCTATATCTGTCATACTTTATCCTTTTTTACTAAAGTTCTATATTGATTTTTCTTCCGCTTTTCTTATATTTTACAACTTTTACGCCTGCTGTTTCTAACAGTTTTTTGGATACAATATTTGCAGGTGTTCCGTCATACTTATCGCTGTCATAAATTACAGTTTTAATTCCTGCCTGAATAATGGCTTTTGCACATTCGTTGCATGGAAATAAAGTAACATAGATTTTTGTTCCCTGTAAGGAACCTCCGCGATAATTCAGAATTGCGTTTAATTCACTGTGAACCACATAGGCATATTTTGTGTTAAGGGTATCTCCTTCGCGGGCCCAGGGAAATAATTCATCTGAACAGCCGATTGGAAAGCCATTATAGCCCATGGAAAGAATTTTGTTGTCTTCGCTTACAATACAGGCTCCAACCTGGGAGTTAGGGTCTTTAGAGCGTAAGGCAGAAAGCGCTGCAATTCCCATAAAGTACTCGTCCCAGCTTATATAGTCCTGACGTTTTTGTATTATTTTTGTTTCCATATTATGATTTTATAGGAAAACCGGTGCTTCTGCAATAAAAAGGAAAAGTAAGTAAGGTTTACTTGAGATTTATTGTCATTGTAGAATAGTCCATAACATAAGTGTAAGGAGCTTTTTCCCAGGTATCTAAATCAAAATAGGTATAAGAGTCGTTTCCGTACATAAAATAAATACGGTTGCCTCGTAGCCATTCATTTTCTGTTGCCCAGATATCTATACGGTCACTAATGCGTTCAACTTCGAGAGTCTCTGTATTAATTTGATATACATAAATACAATAGTGATTTGTTATAGAGGAAACTCCGAAACATTCAATATATAACTTATCCTTATATAAAAAACCACTTGGTAAATAATACGCATCCTTTATATCTTCATGCACTCTGTATTCCTTTTTAGTAATTAATTCACCAGTTTCTGAATTATACTTTCTGATCAGGCTTGAATAATTATTTAAAATTGAACTCTGAAATAAAACACTGTTTTTTACTGCAATAATTTTATCTGTTCCATGACTTTTAAAACTAATTACATCTTCTATTGTATATTTATTACAGTCAATTTTTGCCAGATACCTTGTATCTGCAAAATCATTCTTCATATATGAAATCCAAAGATAACCATTATCATCTTCAATTGGATGTCTAATGTTTGTTTCTGCTTCAATACGGAATTTATCTTTTAAAAGTACGCCATTTTTAGCATCAAAAAAATAGCAGGTTGTTAGTGGATAATTTTCCCGTTTGTCCCATATAATTGCATTTTCTCCTTTTAAGAAGCAGGGTTCTATATATCCATATACATCACTTGTGTCGTAAATTGTTACCTTGTTTGAATCAGGACTTATACAGCCTACAACTCCACCATAAGATGATGAATAATATTTCTTTGGAGAGGTGCCTAATTCTATAGCTCTTTTCATTACAGAGCCAGGATTGCTTGGGTAATAAACCCAGTCAAAAATAGTATCGGTCTCCCAGTCTATAACCACAAAAACGTTACCCCTGTTATAAGATACTCCGTCCAGGCAGGGAAGTCCTAAAAAGGTCTTTTCCCAGGTAACATCTGCAATTATAACAAGAGGGTCATTTAAATGTTCAAAGTTCTTTATAGTTGTTTTTCCGGTAACCTTTCCGTCATCCCAGTAAGGTATGCAGGAAGAAAATAGTAAAACGTTTAATGATAAGGTTAAAATAAAAAAGACTTTGATTTTGTGATTCATAAATAATTCCCGCGTTTTTAAATATAATTTTTTGTTATATTTATAATAGTTGACTTCTTTTTGTTTGTCAAACTTTTAGATAACAATTAAGAGAAAAGTAACTTCAGATATGAAAGTTTTTTTAATTTAATTTTTCTATTTCTTCTTCGGATAACTCTCTGTACTGGCCGGGCTTTAAGGCGGCATCTAAATGCAGCTTTCCCATAGAAACTCTTTTAAGGAAAATGATTTTGTTTCCAACTGCTGCAAACATTCTTTTTACCTGATGGTATTTTCCTTCCTGAATGGTAAGAAGAGCTGCCTGAGCTACAAGATTCTTTTTTCCGCTTTCTGTCTGGGTAAAATAAGAGGTATTGTTAAGGTGTTTTTTTATTTCTTCTGCCCCCGCCCATTTTATGCTGGCCGGAAGGGTTTTAAAGCCCTCTTCGTTGTCTTCCGGTCCAACTTCAATGCCTTCTCCAAAGGCTTTTGAAATTTCTTCTTTATGGCTTTCGCTTTCTTCATGCTCAAGCACACAGAAATAAGTTTTATCTACATGTGATTTTGGAGAAATAAGGGTGTGGGTAAGATTTCCGTCTGTGGTAAATAAAAGGAGTCCCTCTGTATCCATGTCCAGCCGGCCTACCAGGTGAAGGTGTTCCTGCAGGTAGGGGGTTCTTAATGAATCATCAAGCAAATCAAAAACCGTCTGATGTTCACCGTCCTTGTTTGAAGAAACTGTGTGCATAACCTTATTCATCATAAGGTAGAGGTTTGAATGCAGAGTGATTTTTTCCTGATCTATGGTTAGAGAGTCCTCTAAAGGGTCAATTAAAAATCCTGCATCAAGTATGCGTTTTCCATTTACAGAAACATCATATTTGCGCAGGATTTTTCTTATGTCTTTTCGAGAACCAAAGCCTTCGTGAGAAAGCAGTTTATCGATTCTTTCTTTAGACATTTATTTCTGGAATTTAATTGTTACGTCGTAGTCTTCTACAGTCCAGTCGCGGTCAATGCTCATTAAAAGATCTGCAGATAATTTAATAGGTTTAATGAAAGTGTAAGCTCTCTGAGTTTCTTTACAATAGAAAGCAACACCAACACCCTGGTCATTTGCAACAGGTTTAATGTCTGAAACATTGTCATCTGTAAAAGTATAAACTACAGCACCTGTTGAATCTTTTAATGTTACGCTTCCGCCGGCATTAAAAGTCCAGTTTGCCTTGTAGTTTTCGTCCTGCCATGTTCCTTCGATTCCGTTTAAATCAAAAGCGAACAATCCTGCTGCAGCAATAAAAGCAACTGCAAAAAAAGCTAATAGTTTTTTCATATTTTTCTCCTTTTTATGAAAAATTTTATATATACTTTTTTAGTTTCTGTCTTTAAGAGGAATAAAAGGTCTTTCCTCTGAAATATTTTTGTATGCAGGGCGATATATTCTTCCTCCACTTACAACTTCCTCAATTCTATGTGCTGACCAGCCGGCAATTCTGGAAATTGCAAATATTGGTGTGTATAATTCGCGAGGAATATTCAGCATTGTGTATACGAAGCCAGAGTAGAAGTCTACGTTTGCACAAACTTTTTTATCTGACTGGTGTACATCCTGAATAATTCCAGGTGCTACTCTTTCAATTATATCGTAAAGATTAAATTCTTCAAGACAACCTTTAGCCTTTGCAAGCTCTTTTGCCTTTTGTTTTAAAAGAACCTGACGAGGGTCGCTGATTGTGTAAACTGCGTGTCCCATTCCGTATACAAGACCAGAGTGATCAAAAGCCTGTTTTTCTGCAATTTTTCTTATGTAGGCAGAGATTTCGTTTTCATTAGTCCAGTCTTTTACATTGGCCTTAATGTCATCCATCATTTCTACAACGCGAATATTTGCACCACCATGGCGGCGTCCTTTTAAAGAGCCGACTGCGGCAGCCATTGCAGAGTAGGTATCTGTATCTGCAGAAGAAACTACGTGAACTGTTAAAGAAGAGTTGTTTCCTCCACCATGTTCAGCATGAAGAATAAGGGCAAGGTCCAGGGTTTCTGCTTCGAGTCTTGTGTAGTTCTTGTCTGAGCGGATAAGTCTTAAAAAGTTTTCTGCAGAAGAAAGCTCTGGTTTTGGATTATGAATGTACATACTCTTGTCGTCATAGTATCTTCTTTTTGCCTGGTAACCGTAAGCGGCAATGGAAGGAAGACGGGCAATAAGGTAAATACACTGTCTGATTATATTTGCAACAGAGCGGTTTTCAGGATCTGGATCATAAGAATAGCTTGCAAGAATACCGCGGGCAATCTTGTTCATAATATCTGGAGAAGGAGCTTTCATGATCATGTCTTCTGTAAAGTTTGGAGGAAGGATTCTGCATTCTCCAAGGAAAGAAGAAAAGTCTTCAAGCTGTTTTTTTGATGGAAGTAAACCAAAAAGCAGAAGGTAAACAACCTGTTCATAGCCGAACTGTTTATTTGTTTCTGCATCTTTGATGATGTCTACAACATCGTAGCCACGGTAAATAAGGCGGCCTGGAACTGCGATTTTTTCGCCGTCCTTAATTTCATAACCGACTACATCACCAATCCGGGTGAGTCCTACAAGAACACCAGTTCCGTTTGCATTGCGTAAACCACGCTTTACGTCGTATTTAGCGTATAAACTCTGATTGATCGGGTCGTTGTGCTTGGCAAGAGATTCTAATCTTTTTAGAATAGCCTGCTGCTGTTTTTCTGTACTCATAGTCGGCCTCCATTGTGTATAAATATCGCTTAAAAATGAATATTTATACAAAGTTTTAGATTAAATTAAATAATTATACAAATTAAAGAAAATATAGGCAAGACGTAGAAGGGGACTTTTAATTAATTAGAGCTGATGGCAAAGCCCATTGCGGTTGGGACTTTTCTCTGTAAAAAGGGGGCTTCTGCATTCTGGCTATAAATGCAAAGCCCGCTTGAGTGGCCGCCGTCAAACTGCATGGCCGTTTTGCAGCCAAGATACTTTAAGATTTCTGCACATTCGGGGTATGTAAGGCCGTTGTGGTCCCTTATGCTAAAAAGGGGGCAGGCTACAAGAATATATAACTGGGAACCGTCTTCGCTAAGGCCGCAGCCTGTCCTGGATCTTTTAATCTGCTTAAAATCATAAATTTTTTCGTCACGCAGGATTGTGTAAAAGCCGCCGTAGGCGTAATCATATTTTTCCAGTTCGTCTTCTTTCTGGGAATCGAGGATGCAGGCCCTAAAAAAGCCCTGGTCATTTTTGTAAAAACAGAGGGCTGCATATTTTTCTACGGGAGCTGTGATGATTTTTCCATCAATTTTTGTTATGCCGACAGGGTAATCAGTTTTTTTTATGTCAAAAGGGGATGTGTTGAAGGCTATAACTGTATTGTTTTTTCTGGCAAACTTTTTAAGGCGGAAGTTTTTGCCAAGATTTTTTTCTTCAGGCAAAGAAATTATTTTTAAGCCGGGCTGATTCAAATCTATTTTGATGCAGTGCCAGCTAACCTTAATGGAATCCATCTTCCACTCAAGAACTTCAAATCCTTCCTGGATTGTCTGCCACCTGGGCTCTAAAGGGTAAAGGTCAGAAAAGGCTTCTTCATGTTTTACAGAAAAATTTCCTTCCTGCCTGTCTGCGACTTTTGTACTTGTGCAGGAAACAATGCCTGCAGATAAAAGAAGCAGTAAAAGAAAAAGACTTAGATTTTTATAAAGACCTTTGAGCTTTTTATTCATTTATGAATCTTTGAGCTGGAGTATTAATCCAGATTGCTTCTAATTCACAGCTGCCGGCATTTTCTACTCTGTGAGGAGCTCCTGCCGAAAAGGATACGCTGTCTCCCTCTTCCAGAATATATTCCTTGTTTTCGTAAATGAACTTTGCAACTCCCTTTGTAATAAGACCGATTTCGTTTCCTGTGTGGCCGTATGAACCGTGGTGGGTATGAGAACCAACCGGCAGGCGTAAAACATAGGCTTCAACAGAATTGGAGTCTCCCCTGTGAGGGCGTGAAAGCTCTTCGTAGCGGATATCATCTTCGGTAAGGCTTGGCCTTTCATTGTGGCGGATAATTCTTACCGGGCGTTCCTTTCTGTATTCTTCAAAAAGATATTCCAGGTTTATGTCCAGAACATCTGCCAGGGCCAGTAAAGTGTCTATGGCAGGAGAAACATGATTTCTTTCAATTTGAGAAACCAGTGATTCGCTTACTCCGGCTTTTTGTGCAACAACCTTAAGTGTGTAGCCCTTATGCTCTCTTACCGTTCTGAGTTTTTCTCCAAAATGGTAGGGAACTTTTTTAGCTGAAGCATCATCATTTTGCGAAAGAGTCATTCTTTTGTTTCTCCTTGTTTTGCTCAGTTACAAACTGAATAAAGTAATCTTCCAGTGTTTTTTTAGGACCTTCAACCTTCATTCTGGCCCGGCTTCTTGCGTTGTCGCGGCGTACAGTGTACATGGCATAGAAGTCTCGGTAATCAAGTCCGGCATCGGCCTTTACATGTTCGCCTAAGAACTTTGAAACTTCATCACGGCCAATGGCAGGAATGCCTGATTCCTTTAAGGTCTGGCGCAGGGTTTTAATCTGTTCGTAAGAAATTCCAAAAAGGAATTCCTCCATAGCCTGGCTGACCCCGTTGTCGCCCATTTTATTTTTAATAAAGCTTATCCACTGGTCATCCATCTGCATGGAAATAAGAAGTAACTCGCTGGTACCCATCATTGTTCCAAAGGCCGGAGCAAGTTTTCTTCTGGCGGTCCATACAGATTGCAATACAGGGGCTGCGGTTTCAATTGTCTGGTCGTTCCAGTGTTCCCATAAAAGCAGGAGCGAATAGGCCCATTCACGACGGAATTCTATAGGCTGATTCTGATCAGAAATAAGGCTCATGTAAACATCTTCCGAAAGCAGGGAAAACATGGAAAGAATTGTTTCGCGGTCAAAGGCCTGGTATAAATCATTAAATTCTTCGCCCATATGTTTTGCATACTTTGAAAAAGAAGACAGGGTATGAGCCTTTGCAACTAAAAGTCCTTTTCCAAGAATAGCTTTAGAAGGAAGCTGAAGGGTTTTATCTCCGTCTTCCTGATGTTTTACAAGTGAATCGATTAATGTTGTAGGTGTTCTTATTCCGCCTGCAATATCATGACGCTCCAGAAGAGAAGGGAAGCGGGCAACAGAACTTGCAATAGATTCCAGATCTGAAATTCTGTTTAAAAAGATTTCTGCCCTTTCGCGGTCTCTTTTTGTTACTTCGGGGAGAAGGCGGTTGATGAGTTCTTTTTGATGCTCGGTAAAACATTCTACACGTTCTGTTTTAGAAGTTAAAATAGACGAAGAATCTTCCTGGGAAGATTCAAAGAATGTCGAGATATCAACTTTTTCAAATTCAGTAGTACTTTCCATTTCCTAATTATTTTCGAACAATCCAACATTCATTATAAATCATTTTTTTTGATTTTTCCACCGATAATATCAATATGAAAAGAAATAAAATAAAATTTGTAATTTTTACTTTTTTCTTGTTCTGCTGCTCAGGCCTTTTTGCTCAGAAAAAAGATGGCGGTCAAAAGACAATTTATACTGAAAGCCAGCAAAAGCTTAGAATAACCAGGGCTGATATAAGAATCATTCACGAAAAAAATCCTGAGCTGGGCGGCTTTCATTTGTATGTGCGAAAAATTGACGGAGTTGAGTCTATTTTATTAACGGAAACTGCAAAAGATCCGGGGGGGAAACAGGACAGTTACGCCTACCGGGCCAAGGAATATAATTCCATAAATGGAGACGAAATACGCCTTCTGGACGGAAAAGTTCTCGTTTCGGAGGGGGCAAAGTATTCCCTGGTAGATTCCAGCGTAGAAGAAACTTCCTTTTTTGGACCTGCCTTCCACATTTATATTCCCCCTGTAATTGTTTACGGCTATGAATGGAGCCGGAATGGCGAGGTAGAAATTGGTGAGGGGACTTTTGTAAATATCCGTTCATTTGAAAAGCCTTATGCAGATTATTCAGGCAATTTTATGGACAGCCCCTTTATGTTCAACTTTGTTGTAAAAAAGAAGCCTGAAGAAGCAAAACTTACAGACCAGTACAATCCTCTTGCAAGCGATGCCTTTAAAGAAATTTCCGGCGATATTATTTATTCAAAAGGTCCGGAATCTCTTATAGACGATATTTCTGAGGTCTTTGATAAGCTTGGCAATACCGATGATATGGATTTAATCTTTGTAATTGATGCGACCGGCAGCATGAAGGATGATATGGAAAGGCTTAAGACCGATTTAGTTCCCCTTGTTGAAAAGAAACTTGGAGAATATCCTCTTGCCAGAATTGGCCTTTTATTTTACAGGGATTACGGAGATACCTTTAAGTTCATGAATCTTCCCGTGCGCTATTTTGATTTTACCAGCGACCTGAAGATTTTCCAGAAGAACCTGAATTCAGTAAAAATAATGGGAAAAGAAGGCGGGGATGTTCCCGAAGCCGTTTACGAGGCAATTTTTGCAGCCAGCGAATTTTACAAATGGGGTAATGAAAGCAATCGTCAGATTATTCTTATTGGAGATGCCCAGCCACATCCTCTTCCAAGGGGCAGCGGAAAATATTCAAAGGAATTTGTAATGGAAAAGGCAGCTCAGAAAAATGTAAAAATACATTCTATCCTGCTGCCTTCTGATTAAATTACTCAGGGATTTTTGAAAGTCCAATCTGAGAAAGTTTTTTATAGCTTCCTGGTAAAGTAGCATAAGTGTCTTTGTCGTAAATCTCAAGGATTTCTGTAAAGCAGGCCTTTGCCAGGTCATATTTTTTAGTTTTAATGTAGATATGGCCAAGTTCGTATTTTGCTTCAACATAAGTTGCGGTTTCTGAAGCAAAGCGTTCAAGCACTGTTTTGTAGCAGCGTTCAGCTTCCTTGTAGTTTGATGATTCAAAGGCATCCTGTCCCAGCTGAATAATCTGAGCTGCAGTTAAATCCTCTGAAATTTCTTTTGTAGTTTTGCAGGAAAAGGAAAGTCCTGTAAGGGTAATCAAAAATAGGGTAAAAATTATTTTTTTCATAAGCATATTCTAATAAAAGAAGTAAGATGTTTCAATAAAGTTACGATTTTGTTATAATTAATTGAAAATGATATTTTACGGGAGAAATATATGAAAGTGTTAGTTATTGGTGGTGCCGGTTATATTGGCAGTCACGTTGTAAAAGAAATGATGAAGGCAGGTCACGAAGTAACTGTATTTGATAATCTTTCAAGTGGACTTCGCTGTAATCTTTTTCCAAAAAATGATTTTATCTATGGAAATATTTTAATTGAACGCGATCTTGACCAGGCTTTTGCTCGTGGTTTTGATGCTTTTGTTCATCTTGCTGCCTTTAAGGCTGCCGGAGAATCTATGACAGCTCCGGAAAAATATTCCATCAACAATATTACAGGTACTCTGAACATTATGAATGCAGCTGTAAAACATAACTGCAAAATCATGATTTTCTCTTCTTCTGCTGCAACCTTTGGTGAACCACAGTACCTTCCAATGGACGAAAATCATCCTCAGAAACCAATCAATTACTATGGCTTTACAAAACTTAAGATTGAAGAGTTTATGGACTGGTATGACCAGCTTAAGGGATTAAAGTTTGCTGCCCTCCGCTATTTTAATGCGGCCGGTTATGATCCTGACGGAGAAATCCGCGGACTTGAACAGAAACCTGAAAATCTTCTTCCACGTGTAATGGAAGCAGCCCTTGGCCAGCGCCAGCTTAAGGTTTTTGGTACAGATTATGATACCCGCGACGGAACCTGTATCAGAGATTATGTTCACGTAACAGACCTTGCCCGCGCTCATGTAATGGCTCTTGAATACATTGCAAAAAACAATAAGAGCATTAAACTCAACCTTGGAACTGAAAAGGGAACTACTGTAAAAGAATTAATCGATGCAGCAAGAAAAATTACCGGAAAGGAAATCCCTGCAGAGGATGCTCCACGCAGACCGGGAGACCCTGCAAGTTTGTATACAACATCAAAACTGGCTAAAGAGCTGATTGGCTGGGAGCCAAAATATTCTGATGTTGATACATTAGTAAAAACTACCTGGAACGTTTATAAATAAAGTCAGGCAGAAACTTAAGCAAATAACTCTATTAAAGTAAGAGAATCTTTAATAAGGTTATCTATAATGCAATATTCATTTGGCTGGTGGGCCTGGTCGTCTAAAGTTGACCAGACCACCGCGTCAATTCCTTCCCGGCGCAGTTCTGCACCAACTGTACCACCACCAATTCCAATAAACTTAGCATCAATGTTGTGTACCTTTTTTAAGGCTGCCGATAGTTTCTGCGCAACGGGGGCGGTTCTGGCGGTTGCCGGGCTTTCTGATTTTTGCGGGGTGGAGTAGTCAATCTTTACCTTGTAAAGGTCTTCTATCTTTTTACAGCACTTATCAACTTCCTTTAAAACATCATCCAGCTTGTAGCATGGAAGAATTCTGCAGTCCATGTAAAAAACATCGTCGCCGGGAATAATGTTTATGCTGTCTACGTTTTTCTCGCGTTTGGTAGGCTGGAAGGTTGAATAATCCGGTTCAAATAAATCATCTTTTTTGTTAAAGATATTTTCCAGATTATGAAGTTCAAGGCTTAAGGCTGAAGCTGCAAGGCAGGCATTTGCTCCGTTGTCAGGCCGGCTTCCGTGGGTCTGTTTACCCTGAGTATGGACCTTGAGCCATAAGAGATTCTTTTCTGCAATTTCAATTGTTTCGCCTTTAGAATCGCCTCCATCTGGAATTAAAACTAAATCTGTCTTTTTAAAAAGCTTTGTGTTTTTTACCAAATAAACGCTTCCGTATTCACTTCCGTTTTCTTCATCTGCTACAAAAAGAAGTTTTATTGTGTGCGAAGGCCTTATTCCATTTTTTATGTAATAAAGGGCGGCAAAGGCTGCGGAACACAAGCCCTGCTGATTATCTTCTACTCCGCGGCCATAAATTTTTCCGTCTTTTTCTGTTACTGTCCATGGATCTGTTTTCCACAAACTTAATTCCCCTGTTGGTACTACGTCCATGTGGGCAATAACCCAGATGCGGTAATCATCCTTTTCTCCGGGAATTGTTACAACAAGGGAAGGTCTTACTCCGGCACTTACGCGGGAATCTGGTGCTTCGTAGCGTTCTATGTTTTTAAATCCATTGTTTCTAAGCCATTCTTCAAGGGCAAGGCACTTTTCCATTTCTCCATCACCGCCTCCTTCCGGGGCAATTGCAATGTGAGAAGTGAGTGTCTTTTCAAGTTCAATTATATTCTGTCTGTTTTCTTCTAAAAATGATGCTGGTGATGTCATAAATCTTCCTTATCGTATTTTTATCATGATTCCTAAAATTCCAATTGTAATAAGAATCTGAATAATCATAAATTTGAGTAAAACCTGGGTTGGAGACCATCCGTGATTTTTACGCATATGGTCGTGCAGTGGAAAGCGGATGTTTTCAAAAATCTTAATTTTGAAAAAGCGGAGAAGGAAAACTTTTAACAAGCCCATTCCTCCGTTTACAAAAATGATTGATGAGGTTGCAAGGAAAATAAATGGGTTTCCTGTTACCATAACGCAAACACCGGTAAAAAAGCCGAGGGCACGGCTTCCTGCATCTCCCATAAGACATTCGCTTGGGAAGGCGTTGTGCCATAAGTAGCCCATTACAACTCCTGCCATGGCAAAAACCATAACGGCCCAGTTGGCACCTGCCTGAAAATGTGGGAGCAAAAGATATTCTGCAATATCTGTGTGACCAAGCAGGAAGTAGAAAATAAGTCCTAAAGTTATAAGGCCTAATAAAACAAGGGTTGAAGAAAGACCGTCAACACCGTCTGTACAGTTTGTTGTATTTATAGAAGCCCAGAGCATTATTGTAGAAATTACAATATAAACTACAGGATTAATTACAATTTCTTTTGAAATAAAAGGCATCCAGAATCTTACAATGCCGTCAGGAGAAAGGTCCTTTAAGCCAAAATACAAAACAAAAGAAGCAGTTATACTGATGATTAAATCAAGGGCGCCTTTTAAATATTCACCCCAGGATGTAATACTGCGGTCATCAAGAAAGCCTGTGAGCATGGTAAGCCAGGTAAGAGTGATGATTGCGGCACGGGTCCAGCTCATTGGTACAACAACAAAACTTAAAAGTACAAAGACTGTAATGAATACTACACCGGCTCCGGTTGGTTTTCCTTTGGCAGCCTCTGCATTTTCCTTTAAGGTGAATTCTCTTCCGCGGTCGTGCGGCAGGTGATTATAAAATTTTGGTATGAGCACTTTTGCAAGGAAAAATCCTAAATAAAGTGCAAGGGCAATTAAAACTGAGTAAGAACATAAAAGTCTGGCAGGTCCCCAGAATTGCTGGAGATATTGTCCTAAATAATAAAGCATTTTCTTCCTCCCGGGATTACTTTAAAAAGAAATATGTGTAGTTCCTGTGTAAATTAAAACTACATCATTATCATTACAGTATTGAATAAACTCTTCGTCATTATTTGCAGGTCCTGTCTGAATGATGGCAGAAACTCCGTTTTCAATAATATCTTTGACAATTTCGCAGAAGGTAAAGGCTGTGTCGCAGATTAAGACATCGGCTACCTTATCCGGACTGTCCGGATCATTTCTGGTCTTGTGTCTTTTTGCTTCGTACAGAACCAGTTCCAGAGCCATGTTTGGAGAAGAGGCTCCCTGAGCAATTCCCACTATAGAATTGTTGTTCAAAAGTACTGCGCAGTGGGAGCGGGCTTTGCTTGCAAGCAGCATACCAAAAGCCATCTGGTCAGTTTTGTTTTGCGAAGGTCTGTTTCGGGTTTTTACATACCAGTGCTCAAAAAGGGTAGTGTCGCAGCTCTGGGCCAGAAGTCCGCCGTTTATAAGCTGAATGTCAAAATGATGACGGGTAATTTTTTCTATTGGTATTAATCTGATGTTTTTGTTTTCTGCAAGAATAACCTTTGCTTCGTCGGTAAAGCCGGGCGCTACAATGGCAAGAAAATCACATTTAACAATTTCCTGGGCGGCTGCTTCGTCAATTACTGCTGAGCAGGCTAAAGTTACATTGGTGATATTTTCCCTGTCGTAGGTGTAGGTTTTCTTAAAGGAGTCCAGAACATTCGAAGAAAGGGACGAACCTACAATGCAGCGTAATTTTATGGCGGCGGTAAATACGGTTCCTGTAAGAGGTGTAAACTGGGTTGTAAAATCGTAGCCGTCGCTGTTTGTACTTTTTACGGAAAGCTGATTTCTTAGCGTTTCATATAAAGAGCTGATTAATTCCCAGCCGAGGGAAATGTCGCAGATGGTGTTAAAATCAAAATCGCGCAGATGTAATTTAGAAAAAAGATTTGCTTCGTCAGAATCAAGAGGAAACCTGTAGATGCATGCTTTTTGTGTTTCGTTGATTCCGGTTTTTATTATGTTTTCCTTTTTATAAGGGAACATAAGATAATTCAGAAAATCCTTTTTTTCGATTGAGTTATAAAGCAGGCTGTCTGAAATGCCGCTGTCGTAAGCGCTGATTAAGTTCAGACATTTTGCGGCAAGGTAAAGACGGAAATCATCCCTTACATTGTCGGTTCTAAGCTGAATCATTGCTTCTTTATAATCATCCGGGTCTGTAAGAATAAGCAGATTTCTGTAGTTTATAAAGGAGTTTCTAAGAACCGTAGAAATGTAATAGTTGGTAGGGGGAATGGCTTCCTGCTGTTTCTGTATGTTTGATGATGTAGGGACTTTTAAGAGAGGCTTTATGTTCATGCAGATAATCTGAATGTTTGTGTGGGTAGATTCATTCTGCCTTAAATAATCGTCTGAATCCGGCAGGCGGGAAAGAAGAATCTGTCGTATGAGGGTAGAGCTGTCCGTAATCTGAATATTGTTTTCTGATAAGGCTGGTTCATGAATAACAGGGAGCTTTTGCTTTTTAAGAAGCTCTTCTGTTTTGTTGGCAGAAACCAGAGTCCATCCGTTATTTACTAAAAAAGTAGCAAAGTCTATAAGATTATCTGTATTTTCTACATGCAAAATTGCAATATTATTCATTCTGTTATTTTAATCCAAAAAAGAGACAATAACAACTGCAAGAAGAAAAGCTTTCTTTTAATACTTTAGACTAAATGCTTTTTTTTATGTTATAATAAAAAAAGGTGGAAAAATGGGGGACAACTCTTCTTTCTTTGAATCTCAATTAATAACCTACATAGGCAATAAACGTTCTCTACTAGATTTTATAGGCCAGGGCCTTGCTCAGGTTCAGAAAGAATTGAATAAAGAAAATCTTACCTGTCTGGATCTTTTTTCGGGAAGCGGAATTGTTGCCCGTTATTTAAAACAGTTTTCATCCTGTCTGGCTGTAAACGATCTGGAACTCTATTCCTGTATTATTAACCGCTGCTATCTTTCTAATCCCGGAAAAGAGGAAGAAGAAAATTTAAGAAAGCTTCATAAAAAGCTTGTAGAAAAGATTAACTGCAAAATGGAAGAAATTGAAAAAAGCCGTAAGGAGGGAACTTATTCTCATCCGGGCTTTATTTCTGAACTTTATTCGCCCCAGAATCTGGATGATATTAAAGAAAACGAAAGGTGTTTTTATACTCCTTACAACGCCAATTATCTTGATGTGGCAAGACAAATGATTCAAAGTGAAGTTCCCGAGTCTTTGCAGCCTTTTTTTATTGCTCCTTTGCTTTCCGAGGCTTCAATTCATGCAAATACGGCAGGAATCTTCAAGGGCTTTTATAAAAACTCAAAAACGGGAAGGGGACAGTTTGGCGGAAATGGTAAAAATGCCCTTTCAAGAATTACCGGAAAAATAGAATTAAAAATGCCTCTCTTTCTTCCAAATGAATGTAAAACTTTTATTTTTAATCAGAATGCGGACAGTCTTGTAACATCTCCCGAACTTTATGCCTGCCTTCCTTCTTCAGTTGGCGGCCAGGCCTTTGATCTGGCCTATTTTGATCCTCCATACAATCAGCATCCTTACGGTTCAAATTACTTTATGCTGAACTTAATTGCAGATTATAAGCGGCCTGACCCTGCTTTTATAAGCCGGGTTTCCGGTATTCCAAAGGACTGGAACCGGTCTGATTACAATAAGCGTAAAAAGGTTGCAGATGTTTTTTACAATCTGGTAAAAAATGTTAAGGCCCGCTTTGTTTTAATTTCTTTTAACTCCGAAGGTTTTATTAAGAAAGAAGATATGATTTCCCTGCTTAATAAAATCGGGAAGGTGCAGGTGATGGAAGCAAAGTATAATGCCTTCCGGGCTTCAAGAAATTTGAGCGAAAGAAATATTCACGTAAATGAATATCTCTTTTTGCTCGATAAAAGGCAGGATCTTAAGGAGAATTAGGATTCGCCATGCTGAAATCTGCGCGGCGGGGCTTTGCCTTGCGCGGCTAAAAAACGCCCCGCGCTTTTGAGCGTTACTTTGCGCGCGTAAGCAAAGCCCCGCGGATGTTCGCCCCGAGCGGCTAAAAATACACATTACACATTATTGGCAGGTGGTCGGAAAAGCCGCTTCCGGTATAGATATTGTATGCAAGGGGAAGCCCGTTTTCGTCGCACCAGGGACTTCTAGCCGAAACCGAAAAGTTTTTTATTTCCAGTTCCCTGCCCGAAAATATGTGGTCTATGCGTTCCCATTTTCCCTGGTAATAGTAGGAGCCTTTGTCGCTTGTAAGGGTGACTTCCCCGCCTGAGGTCATATCCCGGGCCAGCCAGGGAGAAAAAACATCCGCAGAGGCTTTTATCCCCTGCAGATGAACTTTGAAAGTACCCTTTTCATTTGTGAGGGGAAATTCCAGAATATCCTTATTAAAATCTCCAAGAGCAAGGTAGTTTTCACTGCCGTCAATAAGACTGCATAAAAGTGCCTCCTGGCAGGCCCTCCATATGGCGCTGTCAAAGGCTCCGCTTGATTTTGATTTCCAGTGATTCACAAAAAGCTGAATCTCCCTTCCATCTGCATTTACACTTACTTCAAGCACAGGTCTGCCTTTAGGTTGACTTTCCGAAAGTGTCCGCACATCAAGATCGTGCATTCTTACATTCTCAAGTGGATACTTCGAAAACAGACCCACTCCAATTGAATTGTCATCCTGCTTTGCAAAAGCTGCATAAAGCCATAGACTGCTGCTGTTCCAGCTGCCATCTGCAAGCTGATTAAAAATATCAAACATAACAGCCTTGTTTTCAATTTCTTCCAGAACAAAGATATCTGTATCAAGTTCCTTCATAACTGTACATAGTCTTTCCAGACGAGACTTATACTTTTCTTCGGACCAGACATCGCTTTGTTTAAAAGCAGAATATTCTGTTCCTTCCGTCTTTGAGTCAAAGAAAGTCTGTGCATTGTAACAGGCAAGAGAAAGTTTAGATTTTTCTTCACTTACATTGTTTTCAGATTTACAGGCACAAAAGGCGAATAAAACAAGAAAACAAAGGCCAAAAGTTAAAATAACTCCAGAACAAAAGCCAGGTACCCTCAAATTTTTTCCCATTAAAAACCTCTGTATATATAATGGACAAAAAATTTCATTTTCGGAGTGAATTCGGGAAAAAATTTGAAAAAAAATTTGTTTACTTAAGTATAACCCAGGTTGCTCCGCTTCCGCCTTCCTGCTTTGATTTTGGGTGTCCGGAAGTTCCGCAGCGCTTATCATATTCAATAAACTTTCTGACAAGTTCCCCTAAAACCGGGTCAGTTCCTGTCGTGTGTAAGCCCTTTCCATGAATGATGAGGATTTTTCTTAAGCCCCGTCTTTTGCATTCAGTTACAAAAGCGTTCAGTTTATATTCAGCTTCATCCTGATGAAGTCCATGTAAATCAATTACGGCTTCGGGCTTCATGTTCAGAACATAGTTACGGTCCTGAATCTTATTTTTTTCGATGTTCTCTTCTGCAATCTTATCCTTATCTATTGTTCCGTGCTGTCTCAGCCATTTTTCCATAATGTTGATTTCGCGGGAATTCTGAATTTCTATAATATCCTCTTTTCTGGGACCGGCATTCGCCTTTTTATGAGAAACCGAATTGTGTTTTATTTCTTCCTGCTTCTTTTTTTCTTTAGCCTGATAATTATCCCACTGCTGTAAAATATCTTCCATGTTCATAAGAAACTCCCCCTTTCTTAAATCTTAATTACTTTATCTTTTTCTACCCAGCCGCCAATATCACCAATTTCTATGTAGCACCACTGGTCTGTAATTTCAAGCACTTTGATTCTTGTTCCGGCTGTAATTTTGTTGGAAGAAGTAGCCTGGAGATCCGGAACTGAATAAACATTTCCACCTGTAAAAATTCCGTGTCTTGAAGAAACCTTTACAAAAGAAAAAACAGAAAGTGCAAAAAAGATAATAAGGACAAGACCGCTGATGATCCTTAACAAGGCCTTTCGCATTTTTATGAATAAAATAAAAATAATCAGGCAGGTGATAAAAAGAATTAATGAGATATAGAAAATCCAGATTGAAAATTCATTGTTTCCCTGAGGAAGGTTCAGCTCCTCTTCCAGTCTGCTTCTTTCTTTTCTTGCTTCAAAAGCTGCTGAGAAGGAGAATTTTTCTTTACTTCTGTATTCTGCAAGCTTTTTGCATTCTTCCAGAGAAACTTCTGTTTGCCTGTCATTTCTTGAATGTATGTAGTTTGAATTAAAGGCTTCTACATAAAGATTGTCGCTGTAATCATCCTCTGTGTTTTCAGATGAGCTTACATTTATAAGGCAGTCCGGCATTACAATTACGCTGCGCATTCCGTTGTTGCCGGTTGCAATAAGGCTTACCGGCGGAATAGAGAGTTTGCCGGTGGTAAGGGGAGTCCAGTCAAAGCTTGCAACAGGAATTAATTCGTCGGAAAAGTTTCTTTCTCTGTATTTAAGTTCTGTAATTTCAAAGTTTTTTGTCTGGGTCAGAATGGAATTTTTTGGAAGGTCCCAGTTGAACTGAATTAACTGAACTGCATATTGAAGGTAGATTGTGTAGGAAAGAGTTTTTCCGGCTTCGCTTGTAAAAATTACCTTGCCGGAAGTATCATCATCAGAATAAAGGCTCTGTCCGTTACTGAATTTTATAAGGGCCCTTGCATTTATTGTTGCCGGGTCAATGTCAATTTCTACCGGGTCAAACTGCAGGCTTCTTTTACGGCCGTTTATCATAACCGAAAGATTTGGCAGGCGGTAACTGCCTTTTTTGTCAAAAGTAAACCAGATTTCTATTTTTGTTGATTCCTTATCAGAAAAAAGTTCTGTTTTTCTAAGGCTTTTAAAATTTACACCGGCAATTTCTTCCGGATTCTGCACCTGAACCAGAGAAGCACTTATGCCCGGCAAAATTACTTCAAATCTTAATTCTGTTTTTGCATACAGGTTCTGATTTTCTGCAGCTTTAATTCTCAGTTTATTAATTTGCGAAGCGCTTAAGGACTGACCAGATAAGAAAGAGTTGAACAATAATGAGATTGAGAAAACTAAAAGAGACCTTAATAGTCGTTTGCAAGATTCTGATTTTGTTGTGATTCGCTGTTTTTCCATTGTTTCTGGTCATTCTCCCTAATATGTTTAAAAAGAGCCTTGTCTAAGTCTGGAAGCTCTTCTTTTTCTTCCTGCACCTGAGTGGTAGAAGACTGATTCTGCTTTACCACTCCCTGTGCCATTTCCATAGCAAGCTCCATGTTGATTTTTGCTTCTATTCTTGTGTTGTCAATTTCGAGGGCCTTTTTGAAATATTTTTTTGCCTCTTCGTAATCAGACTGCTTCTGGGCAATTATTCCGGAATTGTAAAAGGCTGCGTATTTTACAGAATCCGGAGCGCTCTGAGGAATTTTTTCAAACTGCTGCATGGCGGCTTCAAATTCTCCGGTCTGCTGGTAGGCGGTTCCTAAATCATAAAGGGCAAAGGCTTTTATAGTAGGATCTTCAGATTTTTCTGCAACCTTTAAGAAGTAGTATATGGCTTTTTTATAATGATTCTGCTTAAACTGCAGGGTTCCGCTTAAAATGTTACTGGAATTGGAACAGCCGGTTAAAGATAAAATTATAAGGCCCGCAGAGGCGGTTAAAAATCTTGAATAATTTAATTCTGTAATTATAAAGCTTAGAATAATTCCCGCTAAGGCAAGCACTAAAAAGAGCTTGTATTGAGAAACCTCTTTTGCCTCGTAGGCAATGGTTCCTGTGTCCTTGTCTGAAATCTGAGAAAGCAGCTTGAGGGCAGCCCCTCTTTCACCTGAATCTACAAAATACAGAATATCTTGCTTGTTATAGAAAGGAACCTTTTTCTGGGCAGTATCTATTGCCTCAAGAACTTCCTCTCTTCGTAAGGCTGTCTGAACAACGCTTTTTCCGTCCCCAGTTACAAGGTTAGAAGCTTCTTCCGAACCAAAGCCTACGATTGTTACAGAAATACCGCTTTTTATACATTCACTGAAGGCGTTAATCAGCTGGCCTTCGGTTTCTTCTCCATCTGTAAAGACCCAGATTTTTGGAGCAGAAGAAAAGTTTTTAGGGAAGGTTTCCTTTGCCTTTAAAATTCCTTTTCCAATGGAAGTTCCTGGAACCGTCATAAGATTTGGCGAAAGAATATCAATCAGGCTTTCAATCATTGAAAAGTCTTCTGTAAGAGGGATGGCTGTTACCCCGTCACCCTTTGCAATTACAAGAGAAACCGTTGACCCTTGCAGACGCTCCAGAAGTTTTTTTGAAAAAATCTTTGCAGACTCAAGTCTTGTAATATTTTCAGGACCATCATCTACAGTCATACTGTTGGAAATATCAAAAACAAAGGATACCGCCGAACCGTTTTTCTGAACAGGAACAAGTTCAAGGCCCCAGCTGAAGTCCAGGTAGGCAAGAAGCATCATTGTGGTAGAAAAGGCAATCAGAATTGAGCGAATCAAAAGCTGCTTTTTCTTGTGGAAATTTGTTTTTTCTTTAAGGATTATGCGTTTTAAAATCCAGGTTATAAAAAGAAGAATTAATGCGGCCAGGATAAAGTTTTTGTAAAAGTGCTTTTTTTCGGTGCGGTAGGTAAAGGTCTGGCTGATATCCTGAGATTTTGCAACCTCTTCCATGGTGTTTATCAGCTCCTGTATTGTACGGCTTTCAAAATAACGGCCGCCGGCACTTTCTGAAAGTTTTCTGAGGCTGCTGGCGTCAAAGTTTGAATCAAGATATCCCGAATAAAGTTTTCCGCTTACAGGATCTGTGTATTCAATTGGGACCGTACCTTTAGAACCAAGGCCTATTATGTAAAGGGGGATTTTATTTCTTTTTGCAAGACCGGCAGCGGTTTCCGGATGAATTTCTCCGGCATTGTTTTCGCCGTCTGTTAAAAGAATGATTGCCTTTTTAGGGGCGCTTGAAGAATAAAGGTGACATACCGCCGTGCTTATTCCGTCTCCAATGGCAGAACCGTTTCCTAAAAGCCCTATCTGTATTTCTTCCATCCTTTTTTCAAAGGTAGAAAAGTCGTTGGTAGGGGGAACAAGAATTGAAGCATTTGAGCCCAGAGTTACAATTCCATAGCGGAAGCCGTCATGATTTTTTATGATGCTTTTTATTGCATTCTTGGCTGCATTAAGTCTTGTTCCGGAATCTACATCGCGGGCAGCCATGGAAGGACTTGTATCAATTACAAAAATAATATCTGAACCAATATTTGTATAAACTTTTTCCTGCTTTGAAATTACCGGGTCGGCAAGAGAAATAACTCCCAGAACAAAACCGGCCAGCAGCATGGCTTTAGAAAGGTATGATAAGAATTTGCGGAATTTGCCCTTCCACTCGAACGCCTTTCCTTCCCAGTCCGAAAGCACGACCTTAAAGGTGTTCCTTTTAAAAAATTTAAGATGGCGAAGAATATATAAAAGAGGTATTAAGAGTAAAACTAAAAATGCCGCAGGATTTTGAAAACTAAACATTCTGAACCTCTGGACTTTCTATTTTAATGATATTTGCAATCAGGCCTTCAAGCACTCTGATTTTTTCTCCTTCGTTAAAGCGGGCCTTTGTTTTTCCATAAGAATTATGTGAATAACGGATAAAGTCTGTGCGCACAAAAACAGCTGCAATTTCTTCCAGGGCTTCTGCATTTTTTTCGCTTGCAAGACCGGAAGTCACCTTTGTAAAGTTTTCAATGATTTGTGATGATACACAATTTATAAAGGAAGAATCAAACCTTACAGAAAGATACTTTCTCATAAGCTTTTGAATCTCTTCTGCAATTTCCTTGTCGCTGTTTTCTGAACTTTCCAGCCTGGTCAGGGCCTTTATTGTCTGCTTTTGATTTTTCCTGTAGCGGCGCAGTAATTTCTGATTTTTTATAAAGGTAGAAAGTTTCTGATGTTTTACAATCACTTCTATTGCCCCAATGATGAGTATTATAAAAAGAATAAGCAGGGCATAAATTTTGTAGGTGGTGCCCGGAATCAGAAGAGGTAAAAGAGATTCCTTTGGTCTTGTAATTGCATTCTGTTTTGTTATGGAAACTATGTTAATTTCTTCCAGGGTGATGATTAAGGAACTTGAACTCTTGTTCTGAACCTTTGCTGCCGAACAGAAGGCATTGACTACATTGTAGGCAGGCAGGCTGATTGTACCGGTTTTCCAGGGAACAAAAGTTATGGAAAGGGTATAAAAATTTGTATTTGTTGTGTAAAAGTCTATTTTTTTAAGTTCATAATCTTCTGTATTAAGGGCTTCTGTAAAACCGTCTGCAGAAAGACTGATAATTTCATTTTTATTAAGGCTCTTAAAAAGATCCAGATCAGAATTAAAAGAGCAGCGGAGTTCTGCAGTGTCTCCAATGTAAACCTTCTTTGGAATAAGAATCTGCTGGGTCTGCAGGCTCAGCTGGGCATAAAGGGGGAAGGAAAAGCAGAGCAGAAAAGAGAAGATTAAAAGCAGTGAAGAAGTTTTTTGTTTTATCATATTGTTACTGTAGTTTACTTTTATGGGAAAAAATAGAATTCAATACAGAAAGAGGTTCGTCTTTTGTATCCATCAGCACCGGAATAATGCCGTGTTTAAGGCAGGTATTAGTCATGTGTTTGGTGTTGTTTTCGTCAAATTCTTTCCATTCTCTTTTGAATTTTGGAGAAGAGGATGGCAGAGTCATGGTAATTTCGCTTTCAATATCTTCAAAGGTGACAGTTCCAAGTGACGGAAGTTCTCTGTCCAGTTTGTCCTTAAAATTTATGGCAATAACATCATTTTTCTGTGCCAGGGAAATTAAAGGTTTTTCCCACTTTGTGCTTCTAAAATCAGAAAGAACAAAAACCAGGGAACGGTTTCTAAGAAGCTTGCCTGCTCCTGTAAGGGCACTTGCAAGAACTGACCCCCCTTCCTTATTTTTAGCCGCCTTATCAAGGTGAGCCAGAATAAGCATTGTCCGTTCCCGTCCCTGAACCGGACTGCAGCTGAAGTTTATTGTTTTATCAAAAAAGACGGCCCCCAGCGGACAGTTGTTTAATTCAGCGGCCAGGGTAATAAGGGCTGCACAGTTTGCAGCCTGGGTGTATTTTGTTTTTGAACTGCCCGTATGCATGGAAAGAGAGGTATCCAGAATTATAAAAACCTGAAGTTCCCTTTCTTCTTCGTAGATTTTTACATAGGGTTTTCCCATCCGCGCCGTAACATTCCAGTCAATGCTTCGAATATCATCCCCGCGAATGTAATCGCGCACATCACTAAACTCAATGCCCTGGCCCCTGTAGAGGGAGCTGAAATTTCCGTTTTTCATGCCGTCTGCAATATCAAGGGCTGCAAGACGAAGAAGAGAGGCTTTTTTTACTAGGGATTCAGTTTCGTACAGAGGCATTCAGTCACCATAATCAGCTAGGGCAGGGGAATTATTTCAAGAATCCTGCTGATGATTTCATCGGCAGAAATGTTGTCTGCGGCTGCTTCGTAAGAAAGAACCAGACGGTGCCTTAGTACATTGTGGGTAACCGCTTTAATGTCTTCAGGAAGAACAAAGGAACGGCCTTCGAAGAGCGCGTGAATTTTGGCGCACTGGATGATGGCGATTCCGGCGCGGGGAGAGGCACCAAAAGAAATATAACGGGTAATGTCATTTGCCGAAGATATTGCCGTGTTCTGGTGCAGGCTTGCAGATCTTCTTGTAACACTAAGTATAGAAACTATGTATTCAACCAGTTTGTCATCACAGACAATTTTTGCGGCTGCGGCCTGCATTTTTTCTATATCCTGTAAAGACAAAACTTTTTTTACCTTTACAGAAGGTGCGTTTCCGCAGGTTTTTATGATTTCTTTTTCATCTTCGTTAGAAGGGTAGTTGATTATCAGTTTTAAGAGGAAGCGGTCCAGTTCTGCTTCAGGCAGATTGTAGGTTCCTTCCTGTTCTACCGGGTTCTGGGTTGCAAGAACAAAAAAAGGTTTTGGTAAGGTAAAGGTCTCCTCACCAATGGTAACCTGTTTTTCTTCCATGGCTTCAAGCATGGCAGACTGAACCTTTGCAGGTGCGCGGTTAATTTCATCTGCCAGAATTACATTTGCAAAAACAGGTCCCTTTCTTACGGTAAAATTACCTGTTTTCTGTTCATAAATTAAGGTTCCGGTTACATCGGCTGGTAAAAGATCAGGAGTGAACTGAATTCTCTTAAAATCAAGGCCAAGAATTTCTGCAATAGTCTTAACTGTCAGGGTTTTTGCAAGGCCCGGAACCCCTTCAAGAAGTACATGTCCTCCTGCTACAAAGGCGGTCAGAATATCAGTAATCAGCTGGCTCTGGCCAACAATCCTTTTTTCTGTTTCCTTTTTACATTCATCTATAATCGCTTTTATTTCTTCAATTTCCTTTTCCATAGTAGGGGAGTATATCATAATTGACCAAAATATTGCAAATTCACATAATGTAACCATTATGATTAATCCATTAGCAAAAGAATTAAACGACACATTAGCAGGTTCAGTTGTAGACGCCCTTATGTCAGACATGGGAAAACGTCTTTATTTTCCAAACGGAATTATTTCTCAGGGTGGGGAAGCCGCAAAAGATGCAAAATTAGCAAACGGTACAATCGGTATGGCCGTTGCAAATGGTTCTCCTATTGAATTAAATTCCTATAAAAAACAGATGCCGGACTTAAATTCAAAAGAAACTGTAGCTTATGCAAAAACTGCAGGAAATCCTGATGTCCGCAAGCTCTGGAAAGAAAAAATTATAGAAAAAAATCCTTCATTAAAAGGAAAAACAATATCTACACCAATTCTTGTGCCTGGTTTAACAGCAGTACTTTCTTATGTGTGTGATCTTTTTGTTGATGTTGATAAGCCATTGCTCGCTGCAGACCCAAGCTGGGATAACTATGAATTAATTGCAGCTGCCAGAAGAGGTTCAGAATTCCATCAGTTCAAGTGTTTTGAAAACGGAAAGTTTAATATTCCTGGTTTAGAAAAGGCAATGAAGGCAGAAGCAGAAAAATATGGTTCTGTCCGCGTTATCTTAAACTTCCCTCAGAATCCTTCCGGATATTCTCCTACAAAATCAGAAGCACAGGAAATTGTCCGCATTGTAAAAGAAATTGCTCAGAGCGGTAAAAAGGTTCTTGTTCTTTCTGATGATGCTTATTTCGGTCTTAATTACGAAGATGCCATTGAACCACAGTCATTGTTTGCATATCTTGCAGACTTACACGAAAATGTTCTTGCCATTAAGGCAGACGGTCCTACAAAAGAAGATTTTGCCTGGGGCTTTAGAACAGGTTTTGTAACTTTCGCTTCAAAAGGACTTTCAGATGCTCAGATTACAGCCCTTACAACAAAATTTATGGCTGCAATCCGTTCTTCTGTATCATGTTCTTCAACAGTTTCTCAGAGTCTTGTATTCCATGCTTTACAGGATGATGACCACGAGGCACAGAAAGTTGAACTTCGTAAAATGTTAAAATCACGCTACGACGCTGTAAGAAAGTTTGTAAATACACATACAAACAAAGTTTTAACTCCTTATCCTTTTAATTCCGGATATTTCATGAGTTTTTATGTAAATACCGGAAAGGCAGAAGAAATCAGAAAGAAGCTGCTTGCAGATAAAGGAATTGGAATTATTCAGATTGATGCCAATACACTTCGCGTTGCTTTCTCAAGTATTGATGAAGATAAGATTGAAGAAGTTTATTCGGCCATATATAATGTTGCTGAATCAATCTAAACAAAACTGAGTCCCACAGGATTCAGTGCCGTGGGACTTTCACAGATGAAGACTAGTAAACATGCGGTGGTTAAGATTTTATTGACCACCCTTTTTCTTTTTTACATAACAAGCCTGCTTTCCTGTTCAGGAAAACAGAAAACTCATTCAAAGAGAATTGTAATCTGGACTAATAATTCAGAATTTGCCCAGTATGTTGAATATTTTAACAGCACTCATGAAGAGGATAAGGCAGTTCTGGTTTATAAGGAAAATCCGGCCCTTTCTCTGCCGCCTGCAAAAGACGAACTTCCCCCTGATATTGTAATAGGTTCCTGGCTGCGTACAGAACAGACACAAAAATACTTTAGAAAACTGGATTATATTTTTGATGTAAACAAACTTTCATCAGAGTATTTTTACCAGCAGCTTCTGGAATCGGGAAAGGTTGGCGCTGCCCAGTATCTTCTGCCGGTAAGTTTTAACCTGCCTGCCATCATTTTTGAAAATCAGAATAAAAATCTTGTTTCCGATAGTTACACTTTGAATCTTGAACAGATTCGTTCTGCTGCTTCAGCTTATAATCAGAAAAACCGTAAAGGGGCCTATACAAAAATCGGTTTTACTCCCCTTAGTAATCTGGATTTTCTTTATCTTGTTACAAAGTTAAAGGGAGTTAATTTTCACGAAGAAAAAGGGCAGATTGTCTGGAATCAGTTCCGTCTTGATGAATCAACGGCTTACGTAAAGGACTGGGTTATAAAAGAAAACGAGTCGGCCCAGACAGAACAGGATTTTGCCTATAAATATCTTTTTATGCCTTACTACCGCCAGGTCAGCACGGGAAGAACTTTATTTGCCTATACAACAAGTGATGAACTTTTTAAGGTTATGTCTGAACAGCCACTTGATATTGATTACCGCTGGGTTGCCCAGGACAAGATGATTTTTGCCGAAGATTCCATGACTATGATGGGAATTTACAAAAAGGCAAATAATGTTGTCGGTGCTACGGAGTTTTTAATCTGGTTCAGTCAGTCCAAAACCCAGCAGCATTTGCTCGAAAGAAAGAATAAACTTCACCTTCAGACAGAACAGTTTGGAATTGCAGGAGGCTTTTCTGCCATTCGTGATGTAACGGAACATGTTCTGCCAATTTATTATCCTCAGCTGCTTTCAAATCTGCCGCCTGCCCAGATGATTCAGCTGCCTCAAAAACTTCCTGCCCGCTGGGAAGGTTATAAAATGCAGGTTGTAGAACAGTATCTTTTGAATGCATTGACTGCAGAAGAGTCAAAAGATATTCTTCCGATGAGTGATTTTGAAAAAGAATACCGCAAGAAATTTTACGATTAGTAAACAGGAGTTAATATGGCTGCTAATGCAAAGGTTTTTAGTAATGATTTTTATCAGTCAGTAGAAGATGAGTTGTTTAAAAATATTCTGCCCTACTGGGAAAAATATTCACGCGACAATGTGAACAAGGGTTTTTACGGCAGAATTGATAATGATAATAACCTCAATACTGCCTGCGAACGATCTATTGTAATGACTTCAAGATTTTTGTGGACTTACAGTTGTGTAGCCCTCTTTAAGAAAGATAAAAAATATCTTGAAATGGCAGATTTTGCCTATGACGTTATTATAAATAAGTTCTGGGATAAAAAACACGGCGGAGTTTACTGGTCAGTTATGCCGGACGGAAAGCCAAAGGTTTCTAAAAAGCAGATTTATGGAGAAGCTTTCTGCTGCTATGGCTTAAGCGAATATGCTGCAGCCCTAAAAGAACTCAGAAATGATGAAGAAACTTCCCAGCAGGCTATGAATTATGCCCTTGATTTGTATAACTTCATGGAAAACTATGCTTACGATCCGGAAGCCGGCGGTTATGTCGAAGCCCGTGCAGAAAACTGGAAAAAAACAAAAGATATGATTCTTTCTCCAAAAGATATGAACTGTCCAAAATCGATGAATACAAATCTTCACGTTATGGAAGCTTATACAAACCTTTACAGAAGACTTCCTGTAGTTTTTGAAGATTCTAAGGCAATCAGACTTGAAGTTGGCGATTCCCTCTCAAAACTTGTAAGAACAACAGTAGACTGCATTGTTCAGAAAAATATGCATCTTGGAATGTTTTTTGATATGGACTGGAATCTTCTCAGCGACGAAATTTCTTATGGTCACGACATAGAAGCATCCTGGCTTTTGTGGGAAGCTGCAGAAGAACTGGGAGATAAGGAACTTCAGGAAGAAATCAGGGACAGTGTTATAAAAATGGCAGAAGTAACCCTTAATGAAGGTTTTGACCAGGAAAACGGCTGTCTTGAAAACTTTATGAAAGATAATGGTACTGTAAAAGACCGTACCAGAGTCTGGTGGAATCAGGCAGAAAGTATGAACGGTTTTTATAATGCCTGGGAAATGACCGGAGATTCAAAATATTCTGATGCCTGCTTAAAACAGTGGAACTGGATTTTAACAAAACAGGCAGACAGAAAAGGCGGTGACTGGTGGGCTTCTTTAGATGCAGAAGGAAATCCTGTCCTTTCAGAAGCAAAGGGCGGAAACTGGAAGACATCATATCATAACGGCCGCACCTGCCTTGAACTTCTTCGTCGCAGCAAGTACGGCTGTTAATTTTACAGCTTGCCTGCTTCCATTTTTACCAGCAGCATGCCCTTATTCCAGATAGGGGTGTGCTTAGAAGCGGCAATAAAGTCTTTTCCAAACATGTCAAAGAGGTTACTGCGCATGGTAAATGGTGGCAGACGGCCAAGAATCTTTTCTCCGTCTGTCAAATATGCCATTTGTACAGGCATTGCGTACTCCCCGGTATCATTAAAGCCACCACCACAGTATAGAACCGGCAGAACTGCAAGCCGTCCATTCAAAATCTCTTTCGGAGTTTTCTGCAGCGGAGTGATACGCAGATTTACCCAGCCGTTTGCAGGTGTGTCGCTGTAATTACTGTAGGCACTTCCCGTACATTCAATTCCATACTTTGCGGCAATACGTTTGTCTGCATAGCCGCGCAGAATTTTCCCATTTCTGATATAGCAAAGCTTATCACCCTTATGAACAATGCCGTCAGCATCCCAGAAAGTAGACATCCATATGTTCTTTTTTGAAACATCATGATAAATGGTCAGCTGGTCAGAAAAAACTTTCTGCCCGATTTTTCCAGACAGAAGGGAAGTTCCCAATGCAAGTTTTTCTCCGTTCAGACATTCTCTTAGTTTTCCGTTCAGTTCCCATTCCGGCATCATAATGATTAATTCTTCCGGCAGTTCAAGCATTTTTGTAAAGTTTGAAAGATAATTGTCCGCCATAGCCCGGAACTGTTTTGAAGAAAAACCCTTTCTCAGATTGATTGTAAAACTTCCGTCATCCAGATCCTTGCTGTCTTTGTGCTTAAAAGTAAAACCGGCTCCGTTGTGTCCGTCCCAAACCTTGTAATCCATTCCTGCAGAATTTTCCTGGCCTTCAAAATATGAGTTTGCGTAAAAGCTGCCGTTAAAAGTAAAGTCAGGATGAGCCTTGCGCAGGTAGGAAAGTTCAGCCCTGGCCTTTTTCATCAGCTCTTCGTCCGTAAGGATTTTTTCCCTCTTGTCCATTTCTCTAACACCTTTTTCCAGTTCAAAAGGGTAGGGACGTTTTAGTTCCAGATTTTTTTCTGCTTTTTCAAAACCTTCTCTGTCGCTCATTTTTCCCTGCTGATAATGTACACCGGCAAAACCATCCTTATAAACTCTAAAAGAAGTTGCAGTCTTGTCATATTTATTAAACGAAACAATCTCGTTCTCTACAATTTTTACTTCCGAATAAACTGATGTACTAATGTATTTTTCCTTTTTCATTCTAATCCTCATTTTTTTTTTCGGGGGTTCCCGTCCATTCCGCTTTGCTCCATGGCCGGTCGCTACGTCCGCGGTTCCGCATTCGCTCCAGCCTCCTCACTTCGTTGCGGTGGCCAGCTTCGCTGCCGCTCCCATCGCTAACCCGGTCTTAATTTATAGTCAATTTCTTCACCCTGATTGTAGGACCGCCTGTAGCTGTCGGCAGGCTCTGTCCGTACTTACCGCAGGTACCGCTAAAAAACTGTAAATCATCACCGACTGCATCAATGTCAAACAGAGTCTGAAATACATTTCCTGTAACAACATTTACTCTGAGCGGTTCACAAAGTTTTCCATCCCTGATTCTATAGCATTTTTGAGGTTGAATTGTAAAAGTCGCATTTCCTGTTCCGTAATTCCAGTCATAAACATAAATACCGTCTTTTACCCCTTTGATGATGTCTTCAGCTTTGTCAGGGCCTGCAAGCATGTAGGTGTTTGTCATGCGGACCATAGGCGAGTTGTTGTAATCCTGGGCGCGGGCATTTCCGGTTGGTTCTTCACCAAGAATTGCTGCAGATTTAGCATCGTGCAGGCGTCCGCTTAAAATACCGTCCTTAATCAGCCATACTTCTTTCTTTTTGTTACCTTCATCATCATATGGGCAGTAACCGTGGTGCATAGAGTCACCTTCATCCACAATAGAAACTTTAGGATTTGCAACCTGCTTGCCCATAGTCCATTCATCCCTCAGAGTTTTATCATTGAGCATAAAATCAGCTTCACTCTTGTGACCAAAGCTTTCATGGGTAAAGACCGAAGTAACACTTGGAGAAAGTACGCAGACATAGTCACCAGGAACAACGGCAACATTGTTCAGGGCAAAGTCTACGGCCCGGTCACGTTTTTCAATAATTTCATTTTCGCGGTCTTTTAATCCGTCAAAATCAAAAGCCCAGAGCTGTTCGCCGCCGCCATAAGTAACATTGTCTTTTCCTGCAATCTGAAACCACATTCCCATTGAACAGCGCTGGTAGTCCAGGATAATTTCACTTCCTTTACTGGTATAAAGTTCTTTTATTGTACTTGTGTACCAGAAGTTTGCGTTAGTTACTTTAATTTCTTTTATTGATTTATCTATGCATTTTTCGCGGTAGATTTTTACAATGCCTTCGCGGTCTTCTTTTGTAAGATTCCTGAGATTGTTCTTTCCCTGAAACTTCAGAATGTTAGCCTTGTTTACACTGAAGTTTTTTACAATCGGGTTTTTAAGTATTTTTGGATTTGGTTTTGCTAATTTTGCAAGTTCATCAATTTTATTCTGAATATTTTCAATATCGTTTGTTTCTGCCGTATACCATAGTTTGCCGTCAAAAATACGGATCATTGCACCTTTTATACAAACTTCGTTATTGGCCAGAACTTCTTCGTCCTGCATGGAATAGCAGGCGGTCTTTTTGTCTTCAATCCTTACGTCGCAATAAAGATTATCTGGAAATTTGAATTTCAAAATAATGCCTCCTTTATTAATTATGTTTTTTTGATACATAAATTATAAAGCATAATACTCAAAATAATATGAAAAATTGATTAAGTTACACCAGATGCAGAAAATCGTACCTGAAATGCAGATCCAGAAAAAAAATTAAAAAAAAAATTAAAAATTTTATAAATTTCTGTTGACACTTTTTCAACGGAAGTATATATTAGTTTTCACCGTCGCAACACTGAGTTGCGAGTGAGTAAGAGTTTTTTGACATAACAGGGAAGGAAAGAATAGAACAAGTAAGGTTCTAGATCAAAAATATGCGAATTAATTTCGCTAGTTTTTGTTCTGAAAATTGACTGCATTGTTTTATCAATTTTAATAAAAATTGAATCTTATCAATTCAGCAAATAAATAAAAAGCTGGATTAAACTGAAAATGAAATCATAACCCTTCGGGGTTTTGAAATAATCATGGAGAGTTTGATCCTGGCTCAGAACGAACGCTGGCGGCGCGTCTTAAGC
>JAEEGH010000935.1_pt1 | contig 88579 bp, 58 predicted proteins | sample 9134181 | NCBI WGS metagenome assembly JAEEGH01 (sample SAMN16246544, study PRJNA631951) | gut metagenome | biome: gut microbiome; feature: rumen; material: DP-attached | host: Bos | place: Iran: Karaj | collected 2018-10 | reverse complement strand
TGGTCACCACCCACTATACCAACCTCAAGCTCTACGCCTCGGGCAGCACCGGCGTCATCAACGGCGCGATGCTCTTCGACGCGGCGGCCATCCGCCCGATGTTCCAGCTCGAAATGGGCCTTCCGGGCAACTCCTTCGCCTTTGAACTGGCCCGCAAGATGGGGCTTCCGGAGCCGTTGGTGAAGGATGCCGAGGAGCGGGCCGGCACGGAATACGTCAGCATCGAGCGCAACCTGCGCCGGATTGCCCGCAACCGCAAGGCACTGGACGAGAAGCTGGCCCACATCAAGGCCACCGACAAGACGCTCGAGGGGCTGACGGACCGCTACCAGAAGGAACTCGCCGAGGTTAAGGCCCTCAAGAAACAGATGCTCGACGAGGCCCGCGAGGAGGCACGCGCCATCATCGCCGGCGCCAACAAGCAGGTGGAGCGCACCATCCGCGACATCCGCGAGGCGCAGGCCGACAAGGAGAAGACGCGCCTCATCCGCAAGGAGATGGCCGATTTCAAGGAGGGAATCGACCGCGAAACGCTGAGCGAAAACGACCGCAAGATCGAGGAGAAGATGGCCCGTATCCTGGCCCGCAAGGAGCGGGAGAAGCAGCGCAAGGCCCAGCGCGGCGAACGCGAGGCGGCGGCTGCGGAGGCCATCAAGGAGGCCCTGCCCAAGCCGGTGGCGCCCGTGCGTGCCGGCGAGAAACCCGCCGACGCCCCGCTGGCGGTGGGTGACAAGGTGATTGTCCGCTCCAACGGCCTGCCGGGCGAGATTTCCCGCATCAGCGGCCGCGACCTTTTTGTCGTCATCGGCAGCATCACCAGCCGCATGAAGGCCGACAAGGTGGAGCGCATCTCCGCCACGCAATACCGCGAACTGACCAAGGGCACCGCCCCGGTCCGCAAGAGCTACAATTCCTCCTCGCTTTCCGAGCGGCGGCTGCAGTTCTCCCCGAGCATCGATATCCGCGGCGAGCGGCTGAACGACGCCATGGAGATCGTGGTGCGCTTTATCGATGACGCCATGATGCTCGGCATGGGGCAGGTGAAGATCCTGCATGGCAAGGGCAACGGCGTGCTGCGTGAGGAGATCCGCAAGTATTTGCGCACGGTGCCGGGCGTGGCTTCTGCCCGCGACGAGGCAATCGACCTGGGCGGCGCCGGCATCACGGTAGTAGAATTCGATTTGTAAATCCCGGACAGGATGGAGGAGAGCGGTTGGAGCGGTCTTACTGCGCGGCTGGCCTACGCGCTGCGCGCACTGGCGGATCTGCTGGTTCCCAGGCGGTGTCTGGTCTGCGGCTCACCGTTGGAGACCGTGCCGGTGGGCGCGCCCCGTTACGGGCTTCCGGAGCATCTCTGCCCGGATTGTCTGGAGGATCTTCCCGAAACCTATTTCTGGAGCTGGGAGGAAAACCCCGCCGAGCAGCAACTCTGGCACCGGGTGGGCATCCTGCGGGCCGCCTCGCTCTATTTCTACCGGCAGGGGAGTGACTATACCCGTTTGGTGCAGGAGGTCAAATATGCCGGCAATCAGCGACTGGGACGGGCGCTTGGGCAGGAACTCGGCCTGCGGATGCGGAGCCGTTTCCTGCAGCCGTTTGTCGAAGAACTCTCCGGTGAGGCGCTCCCTCCGGTGCAGGCGCTCGTGCCGGTTCCGCTCCATGTGCTGCGTCGCCTGAGGCGCGGCTACAACCAGGCGGAGGTGATTGCCCGCGGCGTGGCGGAAGGGCTGGGCTCCGGCGGGGATTCAGGCAGTTCGCTGGGGCTGCCGCTGCCCGTCGTGACGGATTTGCTGCGGCGCGCTCGCTATACCCGCACCCAGACCCGCCTGGATGCAGAAGGCAAGCGGCGCAACGTGGCCGGGGCTTTTGTTCTGCGGCCCGGCGCTGTGGCCCGCCTGCAGAAAGCGGGCATCCGGCATCTCCTGATCGTGGACGATGTCATGACCACCGGCGCGACCCTCTCAGAGGCCATCAGGCCCCTGCTGCCGCACTTCCGCGTCAGCGTCGCCACCATCGCCTTCGTAGAGTGAAGAAATCTCCCTGCAAATAGGATCCTTGACGGCGAAACTGCCATAGACCTGTTCCGATGCCGCCCGACAACCTCCGCCACAACGCTGGAATGATGGGCATTTGCCGCATTCTTCCGGAACGGCAGCGTAGTATTCCTTAATCCGGGGATCGCCAAGGATGTCGCCAATGTCCCTGGAATAAATATTCCCCAACACTCGGGGAGAATGGTTGCAGAAGCGTACGTCCCCGCTATAGTTTACCGTGAGCGGACGGCCGGACAGTTCTGTGGTGCAGCGGGTAAAGGAAATGTGAGGATACTTTTCCGTATCCATCAGGCAAAGAGGGGTACATACACCGCTGACGAAACGCATCTCCGGATTCGCGACGGCAAACGCCTCAACCCCGGCAAAAGCCTCTTCCAGCATTATTCTGTCCGGGACGAGTTCCCGCAGATTCCGGATCCCGTTTCCGCCGATATTGAACCGGTTCACCATCACGGTCCGGATGCCGCAGTCCCTGATGAGCGAAAGGGTGGCCGTCACATAGGGAGCATTTACCCGGGTAATCACCAGAACCGCGGCGCCGATACCTGTCTTCCCCGTTCGTTTCAATGCATCAAATGCCTTTCCCCAGGAACCGGGCAGACCGGTAAGGGTTTCATGGATAGCGGCATCTGAACTGAGCAGGGGAATCTGGATAGCGCCAACGCCCAGACTGATAAAGTTATGGAGGGCATCCTCATCCAAGAGGGTGCCGTTGGTAAGAATGTTCACCTTGCAGCCTTTGAACCTGGCATGAAGAACCAGATCGTGTACGTTGGGCAGCAGAAGCGGCTCACCTCCTGAAAGTGAAAGATTACCGACAGACGCCTGGGAAAGCAGTTTTTTTAAAGTCTTCCGGGCCAATGCCGGATCGGGCGCCGGAATGGGAGCGTTGCCGTCCCTCCAATAATTATAACAGAACCTGCAACACTGGTTGCAGGCTTCCGTGATCTCGAAAACGACATTATCGATGTAAGCCCTTGCCATCAGAGAATTTGAATGACAGTGGCACCATACGCCACCTTGTCCAGTTCTTCAGGATTCTCCCTGATTACCCCATGTATCTGGACAACCGCTTCACCCCTGTAGGTTACACTCCCGGACAGCGGAACCTCAAAGGTCGAAACCCCGGTATCCGTGATGACCAGTTCCGCCCTTTGCAATTCCGTTCCTTCCGTATTGTTCGGGATAACCTTGAGGATGTACTTCTCGAAAGAGGGGGCCTTGATGGATATGGAGAAGATGTCTCCGGGACTAATTTCATAATACCGGTAAGAGGGCTCGTTATGCTTGATCGAAAGCGAAACGATATTGTTTTTCAGGGGCTCCACCGCCACGTCGTAACAGGTGACCATTACCCCGTCATGCTCGCAGGATGCCGCTGACAGCATAGCCAGGCAGGTGAGCATGATCCCGCCCAGACGATACTTCGCCCATATGGCTTTTGCATTCTTCCCACGGGAGAAAAACACCCAGGCAGACGCCGCCAGAAATGCGGCCCCGACAATGAAATAGATGAAATAATACTTCGTTTTCATAGTAATAGCGTACTATCCTGTTTCATTACTTACCGCCATACTTGCCGGCGAAGAGAATTGTACCGGTGCTATTCTCTGTGATAAAGAATAGGAACGGGCGGTCGGCGTGGAAATAATACATAGACGGGTGCGCTCCCAGTATAGCCCCACTTTCCATGGATGCAACCGTAACCGCAGCGGCTTCCGTACCGGATTCGTCCACCTTGACAACAGATTTCTGAAGGATGCGATTCAAAAGGACGTACTCATCTGTCATCCTGCTGAAGTCGGCCTTTGGGGAGAACGCCGTTGTCATCCCCATTTCTCTCATGATATCCTGATACTCCACTTTATAGTCTATTTCGAATCGTGGTAGCCATACCTCGGCTTTCAAACCATGCCCGGGATGAGGAAGTTGGCCCGTGCTGCTCAGTGTCTGAATAATGTCCTGCGCAGTAGCATTCCCAGCGGGAAGAGCTATCAGCATGGAATAAGCGCCATTTCCATACGGCAGCGACAAATACCCGCCCTGCCCGTCCGGAGAAGGATTGAGATTGAAGGACGCGGTCTTTTTCATAAACTTGACCGATTCCCTGGTCCCGTCTGCTTTCGTAAATTGTCCGTTTTCCGTGGCTGATTTATCGAATTTGTCTGCCCAGACGCCTTTGAACCAAAGTGCATCAAGAAACATGATGCAAACTTCATTCAACCAGGCTTCGTCCGCTTTCAGCAGCATCTCCTTAATCATTCCGTTGGTATTCTTTGAACACCAGTTGTTGACCTTCTCCCGGACGGCAGAAGTCTTGGTGAAATCCACTTGTTCAAAAAGGGCTTTGTAGGTTTCGGAAACAGAGGAGACGTAATTAGCCTTCAGGTTCAATGTAGGAGCTGTCAGGACACTCCGGACAGAGGAAACTTCCGTCAGTTTATCCTGTTCCGGCAATTCCCGGATCAGCCTGCCAAAGAACTCGCTCACGGCAGCAGCATCTTTCCCATATCCGAGAACTTCGCAAATCTCCTGCGCGGTCTGGCCATCAGCCCCGTCAAGCAACATGCCCAGGATATACTGAAGGCCAAGCGGAGAAATGATGTAACTACCGTCGGCTTTCGCATCTACAGCGGCCAGCAATTTGAGTGCAAACTGGTTGCCGGAATATACCATCGCATCCTGCTCCGAAGTCAGGACGATGGGAGCATAGGGATTGTCGTCCATTGTAATGGGCGTATCATTACCGCAGCTGGGCAGCGAAGCCAACGCGAGCATGAATGCAAATAGGGTAATGAGTCTTTTCATAGTCTTGTGATTATTTATCAATCATGAACCGGATACCAAAGATAACGGAAAACATCACAGGATGTTCCGTGCGATAGGTTTTAGGAATAATATCGTCTGCCAGCGGCAGCCAGGAGAGGGTGGGCTCCAGGTAGAGGCCCGCATGCTTCGTCATCATCCACTGGGCGCCGGCGGCCCCCAGTAGCGAGAATTCTATTCCGTCACAACCATATACCCTTCTTCCATCCACAGTTCCCGCCAGGCAAAGTTCAGCCTCCAATCCGCCTCCTATATAGATGTCATATCGGTTACCGGAGAGAATGCTCAAATCCACACGGAACGGAATTCCTAAATAATGAACTTTTTGCGTTACCCATTTGTATTGATTCTCCGCGTATACTTCTATTTGAGAAGAATACAGGGAATAGTCAAGTCCGCTCGTGATGCGCGTCCGCTCTGATATCGGATATCCTACTGAGAGTCCCGCCCTGAAAGGAAAGAAATGACGCGGAGGGGTCGTGGGTTTAGTTCCGGCATCCGGACCTTCATGTGGAGCAGAATCAACCGGTTCACCAGATAAGCCGGATTGTATCGTCTGTAGATGATTCGCCAACAAGGAGGTGGCAAGGAGACCAGCGGTGCCGACACCGGCGATCTTGAGGTCTTTCGTGCCGATGTGAAGAGTTCGGGAAGCACGAGTTTTGGGCTCCGGCCCGATTTCAATTGCAGGGGCAGATGCCTGGTTTTCGGGAGCAGGATTCGCCGTGGAGAGGTTCTCCGCGATGGATGGCGCTTCTGTGACGCTTACCTCCGCGGTGGATTTCACCGGCTCCATCGCTGCGTTTGGCGTTTTCACAGGCCGTGGCACTACCCGTTGAGTGGGCGGCATCTGCGGCGCAGAGGGAACTGGCAACGAGGGAGATACTTGCGGTGCGGGCTGCACCTGTGCAATGGCTTCCTCCTGAAGGGTAGGGTTCTCTTTGGTTTCTTCGGGTCCTTTCAACAAGAGGAATAAGGCGAGACCTGCCGCTACAGCAGCTGTTGTAAAGCCAAGGGCGAGGCGGAACCGACGGCTGGCGGCCGCTTTCACTGCGTGGGCTTCGCTCAGTCGGGCAAAACCGCCAGCGGGAAGCGGACTTTCGTAAGCCTCCAGTTTATCTTTGATGATCTGTTCCCACCGTTCCATTTACAACCTTTTTACCTTTAAATACTTGTTTATCTCCCGTTTCAACTGGTTCCTGGCCTTCGCCAATATGCTCGCTGAACCTTTTTCGCTGATACCCAACATCTCGCCTATTTCCCGATGCGTGTAACAATCTAAACAGTAGAGATTGAAAACGGCTCTTCTCATCTCAGGCAGTGCGGCAATCATCTCCAGCAACTTTTCTGGAGGAACCCCTTCGAGTTCCTCTTCCTGCGGCGCCGCCACGTCGTCCTTCTCCGAATCGCGAATCAACACCGGCCACCGCCGACGCTTCCGAATTCTATCTATCGCCTGGTTGATGGCGATCCTGCAGAGCCACGCCTGCAAGGAAGTGCTCCCCCTGTAGTTGAAAGACGATATTCGGTCAAAGGCCACAAGAAACGTATCTTGCAGGATATCTTCTGCATCAGCATCGTTATCACAGTATCGTCTGCAGCACGTGAAAACCTTGGTTGCATAACGGGTATACAACTCCTCCTGCGCCGCACGTTCCCCAGCGGAACACGATTTGATCAAATCCGTTTCTTCCAACACGTTTTCTATCTCTCTGCTAATATAACGTGGATACCCACAAAGTACGTCTTACAAATTTAGGTTTTTTCCTTGCAATGCAAGTTACTGATTCTCTGGCAATAACACAATGTCCTACCCCCTGCAGTGGAGGGTAGGACATTGACTAACTTTCAGTGTGCCAGTGATTTACATTGCAAGCCTTGTCTGCGATCCTGGGCGGAGGAAGTACGGGCTATTTGGTGACGATATCCAGCTCCGAGAGAACGGCGTCGGCGTGCATGTACTTGTCCAGCGTCCAGAGGACGAACCGGATATCCACACTGATGGTCTTGTTCATCTGCGGATCAAAGTAGGTGTCGCCGGCGAGGCCCTCCTTGTTGCCGTCGAAGGCCAGGCCCACCAGCCGGCCGCGGGCGTCGAAGACCGGACTGCCGGAGTTGCCGCCGGTGATGTCACAGTTGCTCAGGAAGTTGGCGTAGAGTTTTCCCTTCTCGCCCCAGCGGCCCCAGTCCCCTTTCTGATAGAGCGCGAGAATCTCGGGCTTGAGGGAGAAGATGTACTCGTCGGGGTTGTACTTCTCGAGGATGCCCGCCACGCTGGTGCGCGAAGCCACGGTGACGGCGTCCCGCGGGGAGATCGGCCCCACCTTGCCGTAGGTCAGGCGCATCGTGGAGTTGGCGTCGGCATACTGCACTTCTCCCTTGTCGAGGCGCATCTTGTAGAGCACCCGTTTGTAGCGGGTCTCGGCCTGCGAGAGCGACTGGCCGTTCTCGATCTGGTTACGGACCTTATTGAAAGCGAGCATGTTCACCGAAGCGAACATCTGCTGGAGCGGATCCTTGGCATAGAACTCCGGTGTGTGCGCCTCTGCGAGGGTGGCGCGCAGCCGGGCTTCGTCGCTGTAGATGGAATTGTCCCAGAGGTAGTCGCAGATGGCGGCGGCATTCCCTTCAAACTGGTCGTACAGACCCTGCAGGAACGCGCCCCAGAACTGACGGTCCACGTGGCGGAAGTACTCGCTCAGCGAGAAGTCGAACAGTTCCCGCTCCACGCGGAGGTCCAGCTGGCTGTAGTTGCGATCCACCTGGTGCATGATGGCGGCGCTGTCGGCCATGACCACTTCCGGCGCACTGGCCTTGGCGGCGGACCGCGTCACCGAGCTGCTCACGCGGCCGAGCCGGTAGCCGTTCACGAGGGTCTCGCGGTAGTAGTTGATCTGGGCGTTGATCCATTCCAGATCCTTGTATTTCTTTTCCAGGTCGGGAATCAGCGTGCCCCACTGTGCCTTGCGCTCCGGATCGGCGTCAATCCATTCCTGCAGGGGCGCCTCCTGCGTGCGGCGCTTGATGGCCGGCACGTCGAAACGGTTGTAGCAGTAGATCTCGCCTTCGCGGATCTCCTGCACGTTGCTCAGCATGAAGTAGCGGTCGGCATAAAGCAGGCGCACCTTCGGATCGAGGTTGGACCACTTGTCGATGATCTTCATCTGTTCCTTGCGGTAGCGTGCCTGGATGGGATTGACCTGCGATGCGGTGTTGTGCACGGCAAACGAGGAGGCGTAGCGGTCGGTACGGCCGGGATAGCCCATCACCATCACGAAGTCACCGTCGTGGACGCCGCCCGCATTGATGGTCAGTACCCGCTTGGGATGCATCGGAACATTCTCCGGAGAATACTCGGCCGGCGATCCGTCAGGTGCGGTATAAATACGGTAGATGGTGAAATCGCACTTCTGCTGCGGCCATTCCCAGTTGTCCACCTCGGCGCCGAAGGAGGCCATGCAGACGGGCGGCGCCGCCACCAGACGAACGTCTTTGTACACTTCGTATAGGGCGAGCATATAGCGCTGGCCGGACCAGTAGGAGGTGCAGATTACCTCGCCCTGGCCTTCGAAGGCCTTCTGGTACTTGTTTTCGACGATAGCATAGACGCGGCGCATGGCCATCGGACGTTTTTCCACCTGGAACGAGTCGCGCAGGGCCTGCACCTCGTCGGTGATGTCCAGCACCTTCTTCAGGAAGTAGATGCCTTCGCTCTTGACGGGCATCTCATCCTTGCGCGAGAGGGCGCAGAAGCCATCCTCGAGGTAGTTGTGCTCCGGGGTGCTCAGGGCGTGAAGATCCCCGTAGGCGCAGTGGTGGTTGGTGATCATCAGGCCGTCGTTCGAGATCATGCTGCCGCTGCAGCCGAAGGCCAGCGAGACCACGGCGTCGCTCAGCGAGACGTTGTTCTCGTCATAAAGGACGTTTGATTTGAGTTTGAGGCCGGCTGCAGCCATCTGCTTGTGCAGTTTGCTCTCGATCATATTGACAAGCCACATGCCCTCGTCGGCGGATGCGGGCATGGCGACAGCCGCCAGCAACAGGGCGGCGAAACAGAACTTGCGGAGTTTCATCAGTTGGATTGCGTTAAGGTGAAGGTCGCCGTGACGGCGGGATGGGCGGTCAAGGCGACGGTAACGGTATGGACGACGGGCGCACCCGTGGTGTTGGCAGGAACGGTGAGTGTCAGGGTTTGGGAGGCATTCCCGCTCGCGGGGGAGACGGTGATGCCGGTGGCGGAGGGAGTGGCGCTCCAGGCCTCATTGGCTTCGAGAGCTGTCTGCAGGCCGCCGCCCGCCGCAGTGAGGGTACCCGTGGCCGTCGGGAACTGGACGAACGGATTGGCCTCCTGGGTGACGGCGAACTTGGCCGTGGCGCTCTTTTCGGTGCCTTTGGCCGTAAAGGTGACGCGGAGCGACCGGGTCTCTCCGGTGGTGTTGGCCGGGATGGTGACCCGAACCGTGGCGTCTCCTTCCCCGGAGAGCGGATCAACGGTGATCACTTCGTTGGAGACGGCGGCCGTCCAGCTGCAGTTGCAGGTCAGCGAAAGCGTTTCCGTGGCGCCTGCGCTGGCAACCGATGAGGTTGCCCGGTCAAGGGCGATTTTGGGGTCGATGGTTTTCTTGCAGGCGGTCAGGGCCAGGATTGCGCAAAGCGGAATCAGTATTCGTATCTTCATATTGTCAGTTCTTTCCTTAAACAGTTATCAATCGCGTTCTTCACCCAACCATCCCAAAAAACAACAAATCAAGTACATAGGCAGCAATCCCAAAAGTGCGCTGATGATAATCCCTTTCCACGTAGGATTATTGACAGGACCCCTGAAGATAGCTTTGATGATACCGACGATGATAACAATCGCCAGTATCACCATAATCCACGAAGCGCTTGAAGCTGCCATTCTCCTTGTCGATTGAAATGTAAAGTTATGCTTTTTTTCCTAACTTTGGGCCGCAATACCCCTCGATGATGAAGAAATTGCTCCTGTTTTTGGCGCCGCTCCTGGCCGGACTCCTGCTGACCCTCTCCTTCAGCAGCTGCGAGCAGTTTGTCCTGCCCGGCATCTCGCTCAATCCGGATACCCTTCGCTTTACGGCTTCCGGCGGCGTGCTTCCCGTTGAAGTTGAGGCCAATGTCAAGTGGACGCTCACGGTTCCCACGGAAGCCTCCTCCTGGCTCACGGCCGGCGAAACGGCCGGCTCCGGCAACCTGACGGTCGGCTTCGAGGCCACCGCCAACACCGACGACGAGCGCAAGGCCACCATCACCTTCACCAGCGAAACCCTCCGCAAACGCCTGACCGTCATCCAGGCCGCCGGCCTCTAGCCCCGCCGGCCCGCCTCGTCACGATCCCCCTCCGCCGCGACCCCGCCAGCCCGCCTCGTCACGATCCCCCTCCGCCGCTCCTGCCAGCCCACCTCGTCACGGTCCCCCTCCGCCGCTCCCGCCCCGCAGCGCCTTGGCGGCTAACTCGCTGACGGACAGTCGATAACACAAAGCACTGGTACCCCAAACAGATACCAGTGCTTTCATTATTTCACTGACTCACTGACAGTTAACCGCCAAGGTCATGTATCGTCCTGAAAAAGATTGCCAAAAACAAAACAAAACAATTATCGCTCCCCAAATCCGCCTGGAGTCGGTTCAACAATTACGTTGTCTGGGGTCACATAAGATTCTTTCTTCTCTTTGAAGACAATGCTCTTGAATCTCACATAAGTATCATCTTCATTGGCAGAAGCGCGATATATCTTTACTTCGATGAGATACTCATATCCTTCCTCGTACAAATCATCAAACTTCGCCATCGTGTCATTACTTGCCTCTTGGGGATTTGGGACGCGCTTGGCAGTACTGAGTATCGTCCATTTATCTGGCTCGCTTCCGTCTGCATTCTGCTTTTTGTACAAATACTTATTCTCATAATGGAAGGTAGCGGAAGTACCGCTGTCATTATAAACGGTTCTATCAAAGGTTGTTGTAGACGCGATTCTCCAGGTTTCCTCACCCTCAAATCGCATCTTTTCGCAACTCGTCGTTGACAAAGCAATTAGAATCGCAAATAGAAGAGAGGTATATATTTTTTTCATAACAAAAAGAGTTGTTCATCAGATAATCGGATGCGTATAACTCGGTAAGTGCTCATTTACGAAGAACAAAGATAATAAAAGACTAAAAAATCTATATCATCACTTCTTCTCGCAGGAGATATCGCATAGTTCCTCCGTCGCTGTTCTCACCATCCTTCTATCAATCCGTCGAGCGCGAACCTCCCTCCCTCGCGCTTATTGGCGGTTAACTCGCTGACAGACAGAAGATAACGCAAAGCACTGGTACCCCAAACAGATACCAGTGCTTTCATTATTTCACTGACTCACTGACAGTTAACCGCCAAACCCCGAACGAGCACGGCACACCTGCAGAAAAGTCGCTGTAAGTCGGTATACTCTAACGAGCGGTTATCGGATTGAACCCGGCTGTTTTTTCTTTGTGAATATTTATTATACCTTTGTGAATATGAATAAGGTAATTACACTTTTGATTACACTTTTGGCTTCGTTTGCGCTTTGCCTGGGCGTCGTTTCTTCCTGCACGGAAAAGGATAACGAAGAGGAAATCCAGATTACCCCGCCGAACGGTGAGGAGTCCCTTTCCACCCCCGATGGAATAGCAATTTTGGAACTCACCTCGGAAACCGCTATCATTCAGTGGAATCCTGTCGAAGAGGCCACGCATTATCGCTTCAAGTGGAATAAGAAAGGATCGATGGATAGTGGCTCGGGATACCAGGAGGGGAACGATGCCATCATCGCGAACATACCGCACCTTGAGCCGGGTGCCACCTACCTTTTCCGAGTACGCGGCGAAAATATGAATATTTTGTACGAGGCTACGGGTGGCCCCTATCCCCTTTGTTCCGACTGGTCGGAAGCGGTATCGTTTACAACGCCAACCCTATAAAGGCAGCCTGATTGTGAAGACGATACAATCTTCACGGGAACCGGTCGGGGCAGATGCAGGAACTTGAACAGCTGGCGGCGGGAGGCGCGGGTGTAGTTCGCAAGTCTGGCCGCCCACTTTTCCCGTTGCGCCTCTGTCGCGGACAATATCTCGTTGAAACAATCCTTCCCAAAAAGATTCACGGCAGCCTTTGCGATTCGGTAATAGATCGTGTCCGACTCCGGCGAGAACTCTTCATCGATATCGTACTCACTTCCGGTATTCGAATGAAAGGCAAGCAACATCGTATCGTAATCTCCATAGAAAGAGAGCGTCAACGAATAGTCGACCAGTTTATAGATTCCGACAATCCTGTCAACGAGACGCTTGATCTCTTCTGGATTCAGTGTATCCTCTATTTGAGAAAGCATAATCCCGTTCAAGGGGCGGTTCCGGGAGGAGAGATCTGTTATTATGCGGATCGCCCGGCGAAAGGCGTTTGACGAGTGCGCCAGGTTGCGTCGCTCGGAAAAAGGATACGGATTGTCCGCATAAGCCAGGTAGTTCCAATGATACTCCTCCGCCCGACGGCAGAGTTTCTTTTCTACAGGATTGTTGTAGAGGTAGGCGATGGCTGTGCGGATGGCTTTGGCGCCCACCTTCTTGGCAATACCGAAAGGACCGTCAAACAATTCTCCGTTCGTCCCATACTGTTGATGGAAATACACAGTGTAGCTTTTATTGTAGTGCTGGACAAAGCGTCGGATACTATCCAGGGAAGGCGCTTTTACCAATAGATGAGTATGATCCACCATCTGACAGAATCCCAGCACTTTGATTCCATATCGGTGTGCCGCGACGGCAACCATCGTGTAGAAAATGATGTAATCTTTTCCGCGGTAGAACAGCAGAAAACCATCCTTAGTCCGTTGGTAGATGTGATAGACAGCCTGGCCGTCGAAAGAGTCTCGTCCCTTCATGGTCTTACGCCTCCTTTTTTTGTTTGCAAGGTAGAACGTTCGTTCGGGAAAAACAAACGAATTTTCGCCTTGGCGGCTAACTCGCTGGTGCATAGTCGATAACGCAAAGCACTGGTACCCAAAACGGATACCAGTGCTTTCATCATTTCGCTGATTCACTGATAGTTAGCCGCCAAGCCCCCTTCCGGCCGACTAGCGGAGTTTGACCAGGACCGGGAGGTGGTCGCTGTAGCCGCTTTGGAAGTGGTTGCCGTTGTAGCAGCGCTTGGGCTTGCCTTTCTGCATCATGAAGCTGCGGCGGAAGACCTCGCCCCAGTGGCGGGCGTCGGTCTTGGCCAAGGTGAGGCCGCGGGAGGTATGGCCGCCGAAGAGGGTGCGGCCGCCGGTGGAGGACTGGTCGAGCAGTGAATGGCTGACGATGATGTTGTCGTACATCGTCCATCGGCTGCCGTGGAGGCTGCTGCCGATCCCCTCGTCGTGCAGCTGCCAGAAGGGATTGAAGTATTCTCCGGGCTTGACGGCAAACAGGTTGCGTCGGGCAGGCAGGAGCTCGGACAGGGAGACGTCGTCCGGATTGTCATTCATGTCGCCCATGATCACCACCTTCAGCCCCGGATAGCGCTTGGCCAGGGCGGCCGCGTGGTCGCGGGCGGTCTCGGCGCCGGCGCGGCGGAATCCGGCGGAGGACTCGATGCCGGCCCTGCGGGAGAGGAAGTGGCAGATGTAGAAGGCGAACATCTCGCCGTCCAGCAGTCCCCACATCGCAAGGATATCCCGGCCGATGTATTCCCGGCCGCTGCGAAGCACCAGCTTGACCGGCTCGCTGCCCAGCAGGGTGAACTTGTCGGGACGGTAGAAAGCGCCGACATCCACGCCGCGGGCGTCGTTCGATTCATAGTGGATGCACTTGTAGTGCCCGCCCTGCATCCGCTTGCGGGCGGCCAGATCGCGCATGACGCCCGTGTTCTCCACCTCCGAGACGCCGATCACCACCGGAAACCCGCCATAGGCGCTTGCGACGGTGCCGACCACGTCGCTCAAGTTGTTGAGCTTGGTGAGATAATGTTCCTGGGTCCACCGTTTTTCCCCGCCGGGCGTGTACTCATCGTCGTTTGTGAGCGGGTCGTCCACGGTGTCGTAGAGGTTCTCCAGGTTGTAGAACATCAGCGTGTATGCCATACCGCAAATTTAACAAATTCGACATTATTTCGTACCTTGCGGCACAAATAATCAGGTATGGGCAAGAAAATCTACGAAAAGTCCCTGGGCTACTCGCTTCTCCGCTTCTGGACGGATGCCTTCATCCGAGGCTCCTATCGCCGGGTCCGCTATCTCGGTTTGAAGAAGATTCCCTCTGAGGGAGCCGTCATCTACGCCCCCAACCACTGCGACGCCCTGATGGATCCGCTTGCCGTGCTGGCGATGAGTCGCCGGCGGAAGGTGTTCGTGGCCCGGGCCGACGTCTTCCGGAATCCGAAGGTCGCCTCTATCCTGAACTACCTGAAAATCATGCCGATCAACCGCCGTCGCGACGGCTTGAAGAATATGTATAAAGCGGAGGAGACCATCGAAAAATCTATCGAGGTGCTCGCCAGCGGCTGCCACTTCTGCATCATGCCGGAGGGAACGCACCGCCCGATGCACGGCCTGCTCCCCATCGGCAAGGGGGTGGCCCGCATCGCGCTGGGAACCTATCAGGCCACCGGCGGCGACCGCCCGGTCTGGATTGTTCCGATCGGACTGGAGTACGGCGACTTCTTCCGCTACCGCGGCACCCTGCTGGCCCAGATCGGCGAACCGATCAATGCCACGGCCTATATTCAGGCACATCCCGAACTGAACGAGCATGACATCATGCAGGGGCTCCGGGCACTGCTCACCGAGAAACTCTCCGAAACCATCTCCTGCGTGCGCGACGAGGCCCACTACGAGGCCATCTGGGAACTGGCCAAGATTGCCAGCGGCCGGATTCCCGCCCTGCGGATGAAAAAGCGGCTGGAGGCCAACCGAAGTGCAATTGCACGCATCGAAGCCTTCGGCGCGGCGCAGCCGGAAGCGGCCGCGGCGCTCTATGAGTCAGCGCTCGCCTTCCGCCACGAGCGGCGCGCAGCCCGCATCAGCCTCCACTCGCTCCACAGGCAGCATCCGCTCCTGGCAGCCCTGTGGAACACGTTGCTCTGCCTGGTTTCGCTCCCTCTGTTCGCCGTCTTCGCCCTCGCTTCGCTGCCCGTCTGGCTGACGGCCGAAAAGATCGCGGGCCGCATCAAGGACGCCGCATTCCGCAATACAGCCCGCATGGGTACTTCCCTGGTTCTCTGGACATTGCTCTATATCATCGAGGCCATACTGCTCTTCTGCTTCCTGCCCTGGTACTGGGCGCTGGCCGCCGCCCTCGTGCTGCTGCCCGCTCCCATGGTCAGCTACGATTCCTTTGAGCTCTGGCGCGTAACGGCATCCCACTGGCGGAGCCTCACCCGGCGCGGAGCGGCCGTTCGCAGGCAGTACGACTCCCTGAAAACCAAGATTGACACTTTATGAAAAAATACCTTGTACTTTTCCTCACCCTTGCGCTGTTGCTTCCGGAGGTACCCGGACGCAGCGCAGACGATATCGTCAAGAAGGGGCTCTCGTTCGGTCCGCTTCCCATCGTGGCCTACGACCAGGACAAGGGCTTTCAGTACGGGGCGCTGCTGAATATCTACAACTTCGGCGACGGCAGCTGGTATCCGGTTCCCAAGTCGCAGTGGTACCTCGAGGCGTCGTTCTTCACCAAGGGGTCGATGCTCTTCACGGTCAACTACGACAACCGCACCCTGATTCCGGGCGTACGCTTCTGCGTGGCGGGCATGTTCCAGCACGAGAAGGCGCTGGATTTCTACGGATTCAACGGCTATGCGACCAACTACGACGCATCGCTCTCGTCGGCCTACTACCGGATCGGCCGGTCGGTGCCCTACTTCAAGGCAGATTTCACCGGAGAGATTCTGCCGCACTTCTACTGGAAGGCGGGCTACCACTTCAAATACTTCGCCATCAACTCCTTCAAACCGGACGGGAAAACCGTTCCCACGCTGTTCGACCTCTGTCTGGCCAACGGAACCATCCCGGCCGATCAGGCTGACGGCGGCATCTCCAGTTCCCTGCGCGCCGGTCTGATGTACGACAGCCGCGACTTCGAAGCTGCCCCCTCGCGCGGCATCTGGGCGGAGCTCAACGCCGAATTTGCCCCCGGCTGGCTTGGCACGAGCACCCCGTATATCAAATATTACTTTGCCCTGCGCCACTACCTGCCCCTCGTCGGCGACCGGCTCGTTCTGGCCTACCGCCTGAACGCCCAGGGCTTTGCCTGGGATCCTGCCTTCTACATGCTGCCCTATGAAACCGTGCTCGGCTACGGCTACGACCGGGACGGCTTCGGCGGCTACCGCACCATCCGCGGTATCGTCCGCGACCGCATCCAGGGCCGCAGCATCGGCTATTTCAACACGGAGTTGCGCTACCGCGTCATCGATTTTCACCTCTTCAACCAAAACGTGGGGCTCGCCCTGAGCGGGTTCTTCGACGGCGGCCGCGTGCTGCAGGCCTACGGCGGCGGCTATCCTGCCAAGGAGCGCATGCACCTCGCAGCGGGCGGCGGATTCCGTTTCATCATGAACCGCAACTTCATCATTGCGGTCGAATACGGCATTCCTTTCAATGCCCAGGACCGCAACGGAACCAAGTTCGGTTCGCTCTACATCAATACGGGATTTCTCTTCTAGCGGGCAGCCTCGGTTCTGGCTTTCCAGGCGGCAATGCGTTTATCGCGTTGCCGCTTGGCTTTTCCGTAGGTGGATTTGATATACCGGGTCCACTGCTGGGGCGTGAAGATATGCTCGAAGGTGGAGTCCGTGGCATTGTACCAGCGGTCGATCGTGGCTCCGTAAAAATCCGGATTGCTGATACCGGCCTTCTGCATGCGGTCCAACTCATCCTGCATGGCCTGCATGTTGTGGGCCATGGTGGAGTCGATCTGAAACACCTGGTAATCCTCCAACTTGAGGTATTTCATCAGTTCGTCCGCCCGCTCGGCGGCAATCTCGGGGATGCTCTTGGGCTTTTCGTCCGGATTCTGTGCAGAGAGCGAAGCGGCTGTCGCAAAGAGCGTCAGCGCGACAAACGCCAGATGAAATACAATTCGTTTCATGAGATACCTGTTCTGTTTTACTTGACAAAGGTACGTTTTTTTGAATTGCCCGCGGTTTTTGTTACTTTCGGGAAAATTTTTGAAGAATGAAAACGATCCGATTCTTTATCGTGGCGCTCGTCGCCCTCCTGCTTTCCGCCGCGCCGGATATGCGCGCCTGCACCAATGTTATCGTCACCAAAGGCGCCTCTGCCGACGGCTCCTGCATGGTCAGCTATGCCGCCGACTCCCATCAGCTCTATGGCGAACTCTATTTCCACCCGGCCCGGGACTGGGCCCGCGGAGAGATGCTGAACGTCTATGAGTGGGACACCGGCCGGTATCTGGGACAGATCCCGCAGGTGGCGCATACCTTCCAGACGGTGGGTAACATCAACGAGCATCAGCTAATCATCGGCGAGACCACCTTCGGCGGCCGCGCGGAGCTGGAGAAGCCCAACGGCATGGTGGATTACGGATCGCTCATCTATATCACGCTGCAGAGAGCCCGGACCGCCCGTGAGGCCATCCGGGTCATCGACGATTTGCTGCAGACCTACGGCTACGCCTCCTCCGGCGAATCCTTCTCGATTGCCGACAAGGACGAATGCTGGATCATGGAGATCATCGGCAAGGGCGACTATGAAAAGGGTGCTGTCTGGGTGGCCGTCCGCATTCCCGACGGCTATGTCTGCGCCCACGCCAACCAGAGCCGCATCCACCACTTCCCGCTGAACGACCCTGAGAACTGCCTCTACGCCAAGGATGTCATCTCCTTTGCCCGCAAGGCCGGTTTCTACAGCGGCAGCGATGCGGATTTCAGCTTCTGCGATGTCTATAACCCGCTGGATTTCGGCGGAATGCGTGCCTGCGAAGCCCGTGCCTGGAGTGCCCTGCGGCTTCTGGGCGGTGCCAACTTCGATGCGGACCGTTACCTCGACTTCGCGATGGGCTACAACCCGCGCAACAAGATGCCGCTCTATGTCAAACCGGAAAAGCCGGTGACCGTGGCCGACGTGGCAGCCGTGATGAGGGACCACTTCGAGGGCACCCCGATGGACTTTTCCGAGGATGTCGGTGCCGGCCCCAGCCGCCTGCCCTACCGCTGGCGTCCGATGAGTTGGGAAGTCGATGGCCAGAAGTATGTCTTCGAGCGTTCGATTGCCACGCAGCAGACCGGTTTCTGGTTCGTGGCCCAGGCGCGCGGCTGGCTGCCCGATGCGATCGGCGCCGTCACCTGGTTCGGCGTAGATGACGCCGCCACCTCCCCGCTGACCCCTATCTACGTGGGTATCAACGCCGTTCCGAAGTGCTTTGCCGAGGGCAACGGCTCGATGCTCAAATACAGCGACACCTCCGCTTTCTGGCTGGTGAACCGCGTCACCCACTTCGCATACCTCTTCTACGACCGCGTTGCGCCCGAGATCCGGACCAAGATTGACGCCTGGGAGGCCGACGGACTCTCCCGCCTGCAGGAAATGGATGCGCGTCTCGGCGCGATGCTCGCCGGCGGTAATGGCCGCAGCGCCCACATCGCGATGACCGAGTTCTGCCGAGACCGCTGCGAGCGGCTGATGAGCGACTGGAAGGAACTGGAGAACTATCTGCTAGTGAAGTTTATGGACGGCAACGTCAAACGGCAGAACGCCGACGGCTCCTTCCGCGACAACGGCTCCGGCAAGGACATTCCCGCCTCCCCGCTCCATCCCAAGTTCCGCGAGCGCTGGCTCCGCGCCATCGTCCAGGACCACGGGGATGTCGTCAAGGTGAAAGAGGTGAAGTAGCCCCGGGCCTCTCCGAACGGCCTTGGCGGACAACTCGCAGTAAATCAACTAGATGTATAAAGCACTGGTATCCGTTTTGGGTACCAGTGCTTTATGTTATCGGCTGTCCGTCAGCGAGTTAACCGCCAAGGCTCAAAAGGCCGGCGGCGCTGTGGCGGAGCCGGGCGGCTAGTCGTTGTTCAGTTCGCGGATGTCGACCTGGTCGCGGCGGGAGCTGCCGAGGAGCCACTCGCTGTACCAGTCGGCCATTCGCCAGAAGAAGTACTCGTTCATATCGCCGAAGCCGTGTTTCTGGCCCGGCAGGATCAGCATTTCGAAACGCTTGTTGGCGCGGATGAGGGCATCCACCACGCGGATGGTGTTGCCCGGGTGGACATTGTCGTCCACGTCGCCGTGCACGAGCAGCAGGTGGCCCTTGAGGTTCTTGGCCAGGGACTGGTTCTTGTCCACGCTGTAGCGGAAGGTGGTGTCGCCCTTGGCGGTAATCTCCTCGAGGATGCCGTGGTGCTGTTCGCTCCACCAGCGGTTGTACATGCTGTTGTCGTGGTTGCCGGCGCAGGAGACGGCTGCCTTGAAGAAGTCGGGGTACTTGAGAATGGCTGCCGTTGACATGAAGCCGCCGCCGCTGTGACCGTGGATGCCCACGCGGGTGATGTCGATGAACGGATGGCGCGCAGCCAGCTGCTGGATGGCATATTTCTGGTCCTCCAAGCCATAGTCGCGCAGGTTGCCGTAGCCGAAGTTGTGGTACCATTTGGAACGGTTCGGGTGGCCGCCGCGGTTACCCACGGTGACGACGATAAAGCCGATCTGGGCCAGGCGGTCCTTGCGGGTGAAACCGCTGCTCCAAGCCTCGGAGTTACCCTCGACCTGCGGACCCGGATAGACGTAGTCGATGATCGGGTAGGTCTTGGTGGAGTCGAAGTCATAGGGCTTGTACATATAACCGTAGAGGTCCGTGATGCCGTCGGCCGCCTTGACCTTGAACGGGGTCGGGAACTGGTAGCCGGCTGCGAGCAGCTGGGAGAAATCGGCGGTGTCCAGGGCGCTGACCTTGCGGCCGTTCGCGTCGAAGACCGTCGCCATCGGGGCGCAGTCCACGCGGGAATAGGTACTCACGAAGTAGCGGGAGTCGTCGCAGAAACTCGTCACGGTAGAGTTATAGCCGGCTTCGTCGATGCGCTTCATTCCCTTGCCGTCGAGGCCCACACGATAGACGTGGCCGTTGTAGGGGTTCTCCTCCTTGTCCACGCCCATGGCGAGGAAAAAGACGGCGCGGCCCTTCTCATCCACCGAAAGAATCTCGTCGACATGGAAGGGTCCTTCCGCCACGGTGTTCTTCAGGGTGCCGTCCGGACCGTAGAGATAGAGGTTGGCCCAGCCGTTGCGTTCGCTCCACCAGAGCATGTCGCCGCTCTCGAGCAGGCGCAGGGGGCGCGTCTCTACATAGGTGTTGAGGCGCTCCTCGATCACGGGCTTCGCCACGGTGTCGTTGACATTCACCACGCAGATATCCACCCGCTTGAGGTCGCGGCTGGTGCGCTGGATATAGAACTTCTCGTTGTCACCCAGCCAGATGCTCTTGAGGTAGTCCTCGTTCAGCTCGCGATTGAGGTGGGGCCGGTTGAGGATGTCGATAGCCTGGTCTTTCCAGGCGGCGACATCGATCGTGCGCTGCGTGCCCGCCTCCACATCGAAGAGGCAGAGATAATCGATCGGACCCGGTTCTCCCGGCATCTGGTATTTGTAGGTCTGCAGGGTAGGGCGGGGCTGAGCGGTGGATTTGATCACCCAGAGCTCCTTCACGGGGCGCATGTCGAACTTCTCGATGGCGAAGTACTTCCCGTCGGGCGACCAGCGCACGCTCGCACTCATCCGTTCGGTGGTATCCTTCACCGTCACCGCGCGGTAGTTGCTGCCGCCATAGTAGAATTCCGCGGTGGCGTCGTCGGTCAGGCGGTGCTCCACGACAGTCGTATCCTTCTTGTCTTCCATCAACTTCTTCACGTCGTCGATGCTCATCCAGTACAGGTCGCGGTTCTTGGTATAGACCGCGCGCGTGCCGTCGGGCGAGATGCTGGCCCAGCGCGGGTATTCTTTGACCTCTTCCTCTTCGGTCACGTCCTTCAGGGTGTTGGAGGCGATATCGTATTCAAAGCGGAAGATCTTGTTCTCCTTCTTGGGCTTCTCGGCGGGTTTCTTCTCCTCTTTCTTCTCTTCGCCCTCCTTCACGGCCTCCTCCTTTTCCTTTTTGTCCTTCTTCTCGACCTTCAGCGAGCTCTTGATTTCGAAGGTGAACTTGGCGTCGTCCTTCAGGCGGAACTTCTGGAAGGGAATGTGCTGGGCGTCAAAGGGATCCTTGACGATTTCAGAGAGCTGCATGGCGAGCTTCTCCATGTCGAAGACGGGGGTGCGGGTGCCGCGGGCAGCATCTACGACATAATACTGTACGCCCTGGGAAGTCTCCCATTTGTACCAGAATTTATAGGAGGTGCTGAACCAGTGCGGTTCAACCTTGAGGGAATGGACCATGACCTGCACCTTCTTGGCGGAGTACTGGTCGGCGAGTTCGTAGTTGGGCTGGGCGAGCGCCGTGCCGCAGCACAGCAGGAGGACCAGCAGGAGAGTCAGTCTGTTTTTCATAAGGTTATAACGTTGTTTGAATCATCTTGGGCCATTCCCCGACCTCCATGTCGGAGATGCGTCCCGCCTCGATGCGGAAGCGCAGGGCGGTCTGGACCGTGTGGAATCCGAAGTTTCCGGCCGCGCCGGGGTTGAGCGTCAGCATGCCGAAATGCTTGTCGTTCATTACTTTCAGGATATGCGAATGCCCGCAGACGAAGAGGTTCGGCCGGTGCGCCGCAATCAGCTGGAGCGCCTTGCCGTCATAGCGTCCGGGGTAGCCGCCGATATGCATCATGAGGACCTTCATCCCCTCCAGGGTGAAGGCCTGGACCGGCGGGCAGCAGCGGCGGATTTCCGCTCCGTCGCAGTTGCCGTAAACGGCCGTCAGCGGTTTGAAGGCGGCAATCGCATCGAAGGTGGCGAGATTGCCGAAATCGCCCGCATGCCAAATTGCGTCCACCGGCGCGAGAAAGTCCCGTACCCGGTTGTCCCAGAGGCAGTGCGTATCCGATATGAGTCCGATAAAAGCCATTTCAAGCGAATTCCGGGAGTCAAAGATAGCAATTCTTGGAAAAACCTTATATTTGCGCACTTATAATGCCCGTATTTTCGGGCGGCTTTTGGATACATTTTATTACTAACCCATACCTATGAAAAAACTGAAACTGTTTTTCACGGTGGTGGCATTTTCGCTCCTGCTGACCCCCGCCTTCGCGCAGAATACGGTGGTCAAGGGTGTGGTGATCGCCGAGGAAGACGGACTGCCGGTGATTGCGGCTGCGGTTTTCGGAAAGGATACCAAGATCGGTACCGTGACCGACATCGACGGCCAGTTCACCCTCGAGGTCCCGCCTTCCGTCAAGACCCTGGTGATCTCCTACACCGGTATGAAGACGAAGGAAGTGCCCGTGCAGCCGAACGTGAAGGTGATTCTCAGCACCGATTCCCAGGTGCTCGAGGAGGCCGTCGTCACCGGTATGCAGAAGGTGGACAAACGACTGTTCACCGGATCCTCCACCAAAGTTTCTGCCAGTGATGCCCAAATCGCCGGTATCGCCGACATCTCCCGTTCGCTGGAGGGTCGCGCCGCAGGTGTCTCTGTCCAGAATGTCTCCGGTACGTTCGGTACCGCCCCGAAGATCCGCGTCCGCGGTGCCACCTCCATCTACGGCAGCTCCAAACCGCTGTGGGTGGTGGACGGCGTCATCATGGAAGACGTGGTCGAGGTGGATGCCGAGAGCCTCTCTTCGGGTGATGCCAACACCCTGATTTCCTCCGCCATCGCCGGCCTCAACTCGGACGATATCGAGTCGTTCGACATCCTCAAGGACGGTTCCGCTACCTCCATCTACGGCGCCCGCGCCATGGCCGGCGTCATTGTCGTGACTACCAAGAAAGGCAAGGCCGGCCACAGCAGCATCAGCTATTCGGGCGAATACACGATGCGTCTCAAGCCGGTCTACTCGACCTTCAACATCATGAACTCGCAGGACCAGATGTCCATCTACCAGGAACTGCAGCAGAAGGGTTATCTCTCCTATGCAGGAACGGCCAATGCGGCTTCCAGCGGTGTGTACGGCAAGATGTACGAGCTGATCACGCTCTACGATGAGACCTCCGGCCAGTTCGGCCTGGCCAACACGGCCGAGGCCAAGGCGGCTTACCTGCGTGCGGCCGAGTACCGCAACACCGACTGGTTCGACAAGCTCTTCTCCTACAGCATCCAGCACAACCACTCCGTCTCGATGACGGGCGGTACCGACAAGGGCAACTACTACGCTTCCCTTTCCGTCATGGATGACCCGGGCTGGACCACGCAGAGTTCGGTGCAGCGTTTCACGGGCAACCTGAACGCCACCCACCGCATCTTCGACAACCTTACGATGAACATCATCAGCAACGCCTCCTACCGCAAGCAGCGTGCGCCGGGAACCCTGAGTTCCAAGATCGATGCCGTCAACGGTGAGGTCAAGCGAGACTTCGACATCAACCCGTATTCCTACGCGCTGAATACCTCGCGTACCCTGGACCCGGATGAGTTCTATACGCGCAACTATGCGCCCTTCAACATCTTCCACGAGCTGGAGAACAACTACATCGATATCGACGTGGCCAACCTCCGCTTCCAGGCCGAGCTGAAGTACAAACCCATCCCCAAGCTGGAACTTTCCGTCCTGGGCGCCGCCAAATACACGGCTTCCGTGCGCCAGCACTACATCAAGGACGACTCCAACCAGGCGATGGCCTACCGCGCAGCCGGTACGACTACCATCCAGAACAACAACTCCTACCTCTATACGGACCCGGACGACCCGTTCGCGCTGCCTGAGATCATCCTGCCCTACGGCGGTATCTATGAGCGCAACGACAACAAGATGTTCGGCTGGGACTTCCGTGCTACGGCCACCTACAACGACACCTTCGCGGTGGACCACATCATCAACCTCTACGGTGGTATGGAGACCAACTCGATTGACCGTGAGGCGGTCTGGTTCCGCGGCTGGGGTATCCAGTACGACCTGGGCGAGGAGGCCAACTACGACTACCGCATCTTCAAGCGCGGCAAGGAAGACGGCAACGACTACTTCACGATCGGTCACACCTACGACCGCCGCGCCGCTTTCTTCGGCACCGCTACCTATTCTTATAAAGGACGCTACAGCCTCAACGGAACCGTCCGCTACGAGGGATCCAACCAGTTGGGTAAGAGCCGCAAGGCACGCTGGCTGCCGACCTGGAACCTCTCCGCCAAGTGGAACGTCTCCGACGAACCCTTCATGAAGAATACCCGCGAGAAAATCTCGCACCTGGCCCTCAAGGCATCCTACTCCCTGACGGCCGAGCGCGGTCCGGTGAACAACTCGCTGATGATCATCCGCGCCGACACCCCGTGGCGCTACTCGACCACCGACAGCGAAACCATCCTCTACATCTCCTCGCCGGCCAACCCGGATTTGACCTACGAGAAGAAGCACGAGCTGAATATCGGTCTGGAGCTGGGTCTGCTGGATAACCGCATCAACTTTGCGGGCGACTGGTACATGCGTAACAACTTCGACCTGATCGGTCCGACCTATACTACCGGTACCACCGGCGCCGTGACCAAATACGGCAACGTGGCTTCGATGCGGTCCAGCGGTTTCGAGCTCTCGCTCACCACGACCAACATCAAGAAGAAGAACTTCTCCTGGACCACCAACTTCATCTACTCCCACACCCACAACGAGGTGACCGAGCTGCTCTCCACACGCCGCGTCATCGACCTCGTCTCCGGTACGGGCTTCGCGATGCAGGGGTATCCCAACCACAGTATCTTCTCCATTCCGTTCCGCGGCCTGAACAACGAGGGTCTGCCGACCTTCCTCGATCAGGACGGCAACGTCACCACCACGGGTATCTATTTCCAGACCTCCGATCCCACCAAGCTGGGCTTCCTGGAGTACTCCGGAACCGCCGATCCGACCGATGTGGCCTCCCTGGGCAACACCCTCCAGTGGAAGGGCTTCCGTCTGAATATCTTCTTCACGGGAAGCTTCGGCAACGTGATCCGTCTGGACCCGGTCTTCAAGGCCCGCTACAACGACCTCACTTCGATGCCGAAGGAGTTCAACGACCGCTGGGTGGTGCCGGGTGACGAAAACCACACCACCGTCCCGGTCATCGCCTCCCGCATCCAGAACCGGAACGACTCGCACCTGAGCTATGCCTACAACGCATACAACTACTCCACCGAGCGAATCGCCAAAGGCGACTTCGTCCGCCTCAAGGAGATCTCCGTCAGCTACGACTTCTCCAAGAAGGTGACGAAGATGCTGCATCTCGGCTCGCTCTCTCTCAAACTGCAGGCTACCAACCTGTTCCTGCTCTATTCGGACTCCAAACTCAACGGACAGGATCCTGAATTCTTCAACACCGGCGGCGTGGCCGTCCCGATGCCGAAGCAGATGACCATGTCCCTTAAAATCGGTTTATAAAGGAGGATGATCATGAAAGCAACCAAACTTACCATCATACTGGCGGCCGCAGCGCTCTTCGCCCTTACTTCCTGCGACAAGTTCCTGGACGTCAACCCCGACAAGCGTGCCGAGGTCGACACCAAGGAGGAGATGAGCTCCCTGCTGGGCTCTGCCTATACGACCCACGTGATGATTTCCATGGCCGAGATGATGAGCGACAACATCGACGATTTCGGCCTGACTTCCTTCAACAACAGCAAGCGCTTCCTGGAACAGGTTTACAAGTTCGAGGAGATCACCGAGAGCGACAACGAGAGCCCCGAGAACTGCTGGTCCGACTACTGGCGCGCTATCGCGGCGACCAACGTGGTGCTCGAGGGACTTGCCGAGCTCGGTACCCCCGAGGCCCGTCCCGACCTGCGCGAGATCTACGGCGAGGCTTACATCGCCCGCGCTTACAACCACTTTATCCTGGGTACGATGTTCTGCATGCCCTACGATCCGACGCACGCCACTTCGGATCCCGGCCTGCCTTACCTGACCGCCGTCGAGAAGGGTTTCAACATCCAGCACGAACGCGGTTCTGTGGCAGATCTCTATGCGGCCATCGAAAAGGATATCGAACGCGGTCTCCCGCTGGTGGGCGACTCCCGCTACCGGGTTCCCAAGTATCACTTCAACCAGAATGCGGCCTACGCCTTCGCCACCCGTTTCTACCTCTTCTACGGCAAGTATGACAAGGCGATCGAATGTGCCAACCACGTGCTCGGCGAGTCGCCGGCCACGATGCTGAAGGACTGGGCTTACCTGGGCTCGCTGCCTACCGGTACCAACGGTCCGCTGCTCCACGCGACGGGCTACTGCGACTCCAACTCGCCGGCCAACCTGCTGCTGCAGGCCTGCTACTCCACGCACGGTTATGTCTGGGCCAACTACTCCAGCTACAACCGCTTCTCGCACGGTTCCTATGTCTCCTCCACGGAGGACATGGAGGCAACCTATCCCTGGGGCAAATCGACCTTCCGGGATGGCGTGAAGACCTACTCCGGCAGCATGGACAAGATCATTTTCTGGCGTGTGCCGCGCATCTTCCAGTACACCGACCCGGTGGCCGGTACTGGTTACGTCCGCACGATCTGCCTCTCGCTGAGCACCGATGAGACGCTGCTCAACCGCGCCGAGGCCAACATCCTGCTGGGCAACTACCAGGATGCGTGCGACGACCTGAACCTCTGGCTGCACAACATCACCACCAGCACCTACACCCTGACGCCTGCTAACATCAAGGCCTTCTACAACAGCGTGGCTTACCACGGCTGGAACAAGGCCACCGTCAAGAAGCACCTCCACCCGGGCTTCGATATCGGTGAGGAGGGAGGCGACAAGGAGACGATGCTCCAGTGCCTGCTCAACTGCAAGCGTCTGGAACTGATCGGATTCGGTCACCGCTGGCAGGATCTGCGCCGCTACGGTATCACGGTCCACCGCCGCCAGATCAACATCACCGAAGCAGGCTACGTGCCGGTCGCCGTGACCGACTCGCTTGAGGCCCGCGATCCCCGTTTCGCCCTCCAGATCCCGTACAAGGTCATCCAGGGCGGCTTTACTCCGAACCCCAGATAATGAATAAGGAGCGTACATTTATGAAAAGATATCTCATTTTAGCGCTGTCTCTGCTGGCTCTTCTGCCGTCGGCCACCTCCTGCTCGGAGGCGCCCCTGGATCCGAACAGCATCATCACGGTGGACAGCTATGAAAAGAACGCCTTCGATCTGTGGCTGGACGCCAACTTCGTCTATCCCTACAACATCGAGTTCAAGTACCGTTATGAGAACAACGAGAGCGACCTGAACTACTATTCGGTTCCGGCTGCCTACGACAATGCGATTGTCATGGCGCATCTCGTGAAGTACCTCTGCATCGACTCCTACGACGAGGTGGCCGGCGTGACCTTCACCCGCACCTACTTCCCCAAGGAGTTCTTCCTGATGGGCGAGTGGGAGTACAAGAACAACGGTGTTTACACCCTGGGTACCGCGGAGGGCGGCAAGAAGATCATCCTGATGGGGATCAACTACCTGCCCAAATATTCCACCACGGCGGAGAACCTCAACTACTACTACCTGAAAACCATTCACCACGAGTTTACCCACATCCTCAACCAGACCAAGGATTTCCCGGTGACCTTCTCGCAGGTTTCGGGCGCCAGCGAAGACGGCTACCTGGCCGACAGCTGGAATGCCGCCGACTATTCGGCTGATCACCTGCAGCGTGGCTTCATCACCCGCTACTCGCAGCACTCCGACCGGGAGGACTTCGCCGAGTGCATGTCCATGTACGTCACCCACGAAGCGTCCTGGTGGGAGGCCCAGCTGGCTGCCGCCAAGGGCGAAACCAAGGACGGCTCCGCCAAACTGGCCACCAAGATGGGTATCGTCAAATCGTACATGGCCGAGACCTTCGACATCAACCTGGACGACCTGCGCGACGCCATCCTGCGCCGTGAGGCGGAGGTGATGGCCGGGCTGGTGGATCTTCATTCCGTTGAAATTTACTAAAGGAGGACAGTACGATGAAACACACCAAAAATCTGTCTTATCTGCTGCTGGCAGTCCTGACGTTGGGCCTGGCGGCATCCTGTGTAAAAGACCGCGAACCCGCCTTTGACAAGAAGCCGACCGTGCGTATTCAGGAGGCCCTGAAAGCCTGCCAGGATATTCTCGTGGCGGCTCCCAACGGATGGGCCATGTATCAGTTCATGAACGAGGAGAATACCACGGCCATCCACGGCGGCTACATGGTCGCCCTGAAGTTCACCACCGACAAGGTGACTGCCTGGGGCGAGATGTGCAGCGATCCGGCAACCTCCTATACGTCGCTCTACAAGATGACGACGGACGACGGTCCGGTGCTCTCCTTCGACGACAACAACTATGTCCTTCACTACTACTGCACCCCGTCGGGTACCAGCCTGAACGGCTACGGCCAGACCGGCCACTACCAGGCCCTGGGCGGCGACTTCGAGTTCCTGATTCTCGAGGCCAAAGCCGAGTGCGTGAAACTCAAGGGCAAGCGTGGCGGACGGACCTATTACCTCTTCCCGCTCGACAAGGCACCCGCTACCTTCATGCAGAATGTCGTGAATATGCGTGACGGCTTCTACATCTCCAGTTTCATCGCCCCGGAGAAGAACCTGAGCGTGACCCTGGATATGGAGAACCGCCATATCGTCTTCAACCACTACACGCCGGCTACGGCAACGGAAGAGGCTATCGAGAAGCCGGTGGTGGAACTGCCTTTCGTCTACACGGAAACGGGCATTTTCACCAACCGTACCCTCAAGAAGGCGCTCTCCGGCAAATCGGTCGATGCGGCCCTGCAGCCGGTGGTGGATTATCTCGCGGGCATGGATGTGCAGGATTTCGTATGGAACGCCACGGCGCAGACCCTCTCCTTCTACGATCTCGCGATGACCGGCAACCTGCCCGCAGGCTGGCTGGCATATGACGCCTACGCAGGCGATTACACGCTCACCTACGACAGCTCCAAGAGCATCGATGTCACCCTCGAGGTGCTGGAGAACCGGAAGTCCTTCCGGATGACCGGCCTGAACGCCAACTTCGCGCCGGTGGTCAATTACGACCTCGCCTCCGGCAGCCTTTATCTCTACGGCCAGACCCTCGGCGAGGTGGACGGCAATGTCGTCTGGCTCTGCCCCTGGTGGCTCAGCACCGCATCCAACTCGCTCTGGCGCTCCACCAAGTACGGTATGCGCACCTCCCTCGACCAGGCTTCCTATACCGCCGATCCCGCCCACTTCGTCCTCAACTGGACGGCGGGTCCTTCAGTGGCCGGCAAGCCCATCAACTCCTTCATTCTCTACTATGAGAAAGACGGCGCTTCCGCAGGAAAGGTGACCAACAGCGCCTGGTTGGTGAAAGGCGACTACCGCATGCAGTATCTCAATACCCTTACCAAGAAATAATGGATTGCCCTATGAACAGATTCCTCTACAGTAGTTTTTTACTGGCAGCTCTTTCCCTGGCCGCCGTTTCCTGCGGCGAGAAAGAACCTGTCTGGGTGGAGCCCACCCACACGATGACCGTGGAGCAGTCCGACCTGGTCTTCGAGCCCCTCGGCGGTTCGAGTTCCTTCACGGTAAAGGCAGAGAACCCCTTCACGGTGGCGACGGACCGCGACTGGTGCACGGCCGTGGCAAGCGGTTCGGAGGTGGCGGTGACGGTGACGGCCAACCCGCACAACGAGACCCGCTACGCCCGCGTGAACCTGACTTCCGGTGACGAGAAGCTCGGCATCACTGTGCAGCAGGCCGGCATCATCGTCAAAGGATTCACCCCGGCCGATACCATCCTGAACGGCAACCAGCACGCCCTGAAATACAACTACACCTCCAACAGCGGCACCCTGGTGATCTCCTCCCCGCAGGAGTGGATCACCGTGGCGCAGGCAGACGGGGCTGTCACGATTACCGTCGCCTCCAACGCGGACGGTGTCCGCAAGGGCCTGGTCAATTATGAACTGGGCAGCCTCAAGGGGAGTTTCGATATCAAGCAGTATCCGACCTTCTCCGTCACGACGGACTGGACGCCTGCCTATAAGGGCAAATCCATCTATCAGGATGTCGTAAAGGAGATTTTTGCCATTGACGTCGATCCGGCAGCTATGGGCAAGACCTACGGAACGCTGCTCCTCTCCAAGGCGGATTTCGATGCGAAGGGCCAGACGATGAACGATTATATCACCTTCACCGGCTGGAGCGACGCGCTCGATGGGATGAAGGCGAAGATGGAGGGCGGCAAGACACTCTCCGAAGTGCTCTACACCGATTCGGTGGTTGACACCCTTGCTGCCGCGGATTATCCCGCCGGAGACTGGTATCTGATTGCAGTCGGCCTGACGGCAGAGGGCGAGCCTACCGGCAAATACGCCGCCACGCTGCTCTCCAATGCGGCTGCAACCTATGCATCCTGGCTCGGTACCTGGGCTGCCACGGACGACCGCGGGTTCAACTTTACCCTGACCATTGCGCAGAAAGAGGCGGGCGTCTCCTATACGGTCTCCGGCCTCAAGGGACATGACCTTCCGATGAATGCCCTCTACAATGCCGACGGCACCCTCTCCCTGACCGGTTCCTCTACCTCGGGCATCATTACGACGCCCTACGCCTCCGGAACCTATGAGTATTCCACGCTCTACACGCTGGGTGCTTACTCCCGCAACAATACCTCCACCGTGCTGACCGGCGCTTCCTACAAGATCGGCTTCGGCGCGCAGCAGGGCGGGGCGAATGCCGTCCTGATGGGCCATTGGACCAAGGTGAGCAACAACTGGTGTCCTTTCGTGCAGCTGCTGCTGCGCGGCAACGGCAAGAACAACGGCACCACCTCCTTTACCAACCGCGTGCTCGACCGCGCATACCTGCCCTTGACGCTCGTCAAACAGTAGGCGGATGGAACTTTTCTACTGCCGCGATATCGCAAGCGGCGCCACGACCCTGGACGCAGAGGAATCTTCCCACTGCGTCCGGGTGTTGCGGCACCGGCAGGGGGAGGAGATCCACGTCGTGGACGGCGCGGGCTGCCTCTACCGCTGCGAAATTCTCGATGCCAACCCGCATGCTCTCCGCTTCCGGATTCTGGAGCGGCAGGAGGGCTACGGTTCGCATCCCTATCACCTGCACATGGCAGTGGCGCCGCCCAAGAACATCGACCGTTTCGAATGGTTCGCCGAAAAGGCCACCGAGATTGGCGTCGATATCATCACCCCGCTCTTCGGGGAGTATTCCGAGCGCAAGGTCTTCAAACCGGAGCGGGTGGAGCGCATTCTCGTAAGCGCGGCCAAGCAGTCGCACAAGGGGGCGGTTCCCACGCTGGAGCCAGCCGCCCGGGTGGCTGATTTTCTGGCGGCCCACGCCGCAGACGATGCCCTCAAATGCATCTGCTATTGCGATGAGACGGCTTCGCTGGGCGTGGAGAAACGTCCGCTGACGGAAGTTCTGCGCGAGGCCTCTCCCTCTGGCACCGCTGCCGGTCCCTCCGTGGCTTCCGCGGCTTCCGTCGCCCCCTCAGGCGCCGCTGTCGCGCCCCGTCCTGTCATCGTGATGATTGGCCCGGAAGGGGACTTCTCCCGCGCGGAAATCGCCCAGGCTGTCTCCCTCGGCTGGCAGCCTGTCTCCCTCGGCTCCAGCCGCCTGCGCATAGAAACGGCGGCCATCGCTGCAACCGCCGCCGTCTACTTCACCTTCTCCGCCTGACCGGGCTACAGGAACTGCGTGCGGCAGCGTTCCACTTCGTCGAGCTTTTCCCAGCCGAAGAACTGGACGGGGCGGCGGACCAGCCGGCCTTCGCGCTTGAGTTCCACCTCCTTGACGTACGGGTCGCGGCCGAAGTGGCCGTAGGCGGCCGTTGGCTCGTAGATAGGATTCTTGAGTCCGTAACGCGCGATAATGGCGGCCGGTCGCAGGTCGAAGTTTTCGCCGATCCGCACGGCGATCTCGCTGTCGCTCAGGCGACTGTGCGAGGTTCCGTAGGTGTTCACGAAGATGCTCACCGGACGGGCGATGCCGATCGCGTAGGAAAGCTGGATGAGGAGGCGGTCCGCCACGCCGGCGGCCACGAGATTCTTGGCGATATGGCGCGCTGCATAGGCGGCGCTGCGGTCCACCTTGCTCGGGTCCTTGCCGGAGAAGGCTCCGCCGCCGTGCGAGGCACTGCCGCCGTAGGTATCCACGATGATCTTGCGGCCCGTCAGGCCGGTGTCCCCGTGCGGCCCGCCGATAATGAACTGGCCGGTGGGGTTCACGTGCAGGATGTAGTCGCCGCGGAAGAGGCGGGCGGTCTTTTCCGGAAGCTGGGCCACAAGCCTTGGAATCAGAATGTTGCGGACATCGTCCTCGATGCGGTTGCGCGAGACGCCTTCATCGTGCTGCGTGGAGAGGACGATGGTGTGGATGCGGAGCGGCGTGCCGTCCTCGTCATATTCGAGGGTGAACTGGCTTTTCGCATCCGGCCTGAGGTAGGGCATGGGGGAGGGGTTCTCCCGGCGGATGGCGGCCAACTCATGGAGGATGTGATGCGAGAGGGTCAGCGGGAGCGGCATGTAGTTGTCGGTCTCGTTCGTGGCGTAGCCGAACATGATGCCCTGGTCGCCGGCGCCCTGTTCGGCCGCCTCGTCGCGGTTGACGCCCATCGCGATGTCGCCGCTCTGCGACTGGATGGCGGAGATGACGGCGCAGGAGTCTGCGTCGAAACGGTATTCACTGCGGGTATAGCCGATGCGGCGGATGGTTTCGCGGGCAATCGTCTGGATATCTGCAAAGGTGCGGGTGGTGACCTCGCCGCCGACGACCACCAGACCGGTGGTCACAAAGGTTTCGCAGGCGACATGAGCATTCTCGTCCTTGCGCAGGCAGGCGTCCAGCACGGCGTCGGAAATCTGGTCGGCCACCTTGTCGGGATGGCCTTCGGAAACGGATTCAGAAGTAAAAAGGTACATAGCTGTATAAAAAACAAATCCTGCGCAGTGCGAGGATTTGACAGCCGGCCGTAGCCGAAAAGAGGTTCATTTTAGCCTTTTTTAGAGTGGTTGCAAGCAGTCAAATCCATCCACTGTGTCCGGCAAAGGTACGGCCTTTTTCCGGATTCGCAAAAAGTTTTTTGGGGTACTAAAAACTTCGTTATTTTCTTGCATGGGAATCCATTGGAATGATTATATTTGCAGTTTGTAAAGGAAGAATCCAAACCAACCTTTTTAACAATAACTTTTTTTATGAAAAAAACCTTCAAGCTTTTTGCTTTGGCTGCTCTCGGACTGTTTGTCTCCTTTGCGATGTCCGCACAGGTGACCACCTCTTCGATGAGCGGCAAAATCGTGGATGAGCAGGGTTCCGTCGTCGGAGCCGCCATCATCGCGACCCACACCCCCTCCGGCACGCAGTATTATGCTGTGTCCAACAGCGAGGGCCGTTATGCGATCCAGGGTATGCGCCCGGGCGGACCGTATGATGTCAAGATTCAGATGATGGGTTGCGAAACCGTCGTCTATCAGGGCGTTACGCTGAACCTCGGTGAGGTGTATGTCCAGAACGCCACCCTGAAGGCTGCCGCAACGGCACTGGACGAGGTGGTCGTTGTCGCTTCGGCTTCCAAGTTCGCTACGGAGAAGACGGGTGCTTCCACCAGCATCAACAGCCAGCAGATGCAGAAGATGCCTACGGTCAACCGCAGCATCTCCGACCTGGCCCGCGTCTCCCCGTATGCAAACGGCATGAGCTTTGCCGGCGGTGACGGCCGTTCCACCAACTTCACCGTGGACGGTTCCAACTTCAACAACAACTTCGGTCTTTCCGACAAACTCCCCGGCGGCGGTTCCCCGATCTCCGTGGATGCACTTGAGGAAATCCAGGTCGTGATCGCTCCCTACGATGTTCGCCAGACCAACTTCATCGGCGGTGGCATCAACGCCATCACCAAGTCCGGTACCAACACCTTCAAGGGTTCCGTGTACGGCTACTACCGCAACCAGGCTTTCCGTGGCAACACCGTGGCCGGTGTCGACTGCGGCGACCGCAAGGCTGAATCGCACCGCGTACTCGGTGCTACCATCGGCGGCCCGATCATCAAGGACAAGCTCTTCTTCTTCGCAAACTTCGAGCATGAGAGCAATCCCGGTCAGGTGATTAAGTACCGTGCCAACAAGGGCGGCGAAGCTTACAACAATACCGGCGTTTCCCGCTGTACCGCTGAAGACCTCGAGGCTGTCCAGACCTATATGAAGAACAAATACGGTTATGATACCGGTTCCTTCACCGACTTCCCCGGCGACGAGTCCAATATGAAGATCCTCGCCCGCCTCGACTGGAACGTCAACCGTGACCACCGCATCAGCCTCCGTTACAACTACACCAAGAATACCGCTTGGAACGGCCCGAACGGCAGCTCTTGCGATACCGGTTACCGTCTGAACGGTACCTACCGTGTCGGTGACGAGTCCATGGCTTTCGCCAACAACATGTACTCGCAGGACAACAAGGTGCAGACCCTCTCCCTCGACTACAACAGCCGCCTCTCGGACAACCTCTCCGAACAGCTGCTTGTCACCTACACCAAGATCGACGATGTCCGCGGTTCCAAGTCTTCCCCGTTCCCTCACGTTGATATCATCAAGAAGGACGGCGCAGAATGGCAGCCTTACATGTCGCTCGGTTATGAGCTCTTCACCTGGAACAACGGTGTGCACAACAATGTCCTCACCATTAAGGACGACCTGATCTACACCCTCGGTGCACACAAGATCACCGCAGGTGTCAACTACGAGTATCAGTTCGCGAACAACGCTTACATGCGTAACGGCGCGCTCTATTATCGTTATGCATGGACCACCGAGTCGACCATCGAGCAGGTGCTCGACGGCACGCCGGAATCCTTCGCCATCACCTATGGCTGGGACGGCAACCTCAACCCGAACGCACAGGTTACCTTCCACCAGATCGGTGCTTACCTGCAGGACGAATGGGCTGTGAACGACAACCTCAAACTGACCGGCGGCGTGCGTCTGGACACCATCCTCTTCGATGAGTCCGACATCGCTACCAACAAGGCCATCTACGCATACGACTTCAAGGCTCCCGACGGAACGGCCGTCAAGATCGACACCGGCAAGTGGCCGACCACCAAGATTCAGGTCAACCCGCGCCTCGGTTTCGTCTATGATGTCTTCGGCGACAAGAGCCTGAAGGTTCGCGGTGGTACCGGTATCTTCCAGGGCCGTCTCCCGCTCGTGTACTTCACCAACATGCCGACCAACGCAGGTATGGTGCAGAACTCCGTCCAGTACAAGAGTACCTGGACCTCCGGTGAACTGACCGCCATCAACCACGCAAAGCTCGACCAGTTCTCCAAGACCGGCACCTTCGGCGGTATGATTACCTCCGCACAGGAAGCTATCGAGAAACTCGGCCTCCAGACCGCTCTGACCGACGACAAGCACGTTGCCGGCAGCACGATGTCGGGTGTGGATCCGAAGTTCAAGATGCCGCAGGATTGGAAGACCTCTCTCGCCATCGACTACCAGCTCCCGGTTGACTTCCCCTTCACCGTCACCCTCGAGGCTATGTACCACAAGACCATCAACGGCGTCAACGTTTACAACGTGAACATCGATCCGGATACCTCCACCTGGGGCCACTTCTCCGGTGCTGACAACCGTCTCATCTACCCGGCTGACAAGGGTGCCATCAATGCGGGCAAGAACGCTCCGTATCTGGTCAACACCAACAAGGGCTACGGTTACACGGGCAACATCACCATCAACACCACGCCGGTCAAGAACCTCGACATCATGGCGGCTTACACCATCACCGAGTCCAAAGAGGTTTCCGGTCTTCCGGGTTCCGACCCTCTCTCCACCTGGCAGGGTATGATCACCGTCGACGGCCCGAACTTCGGTACCGCACAGCGTTCGCAGTATGTGATTCCTCACAAGGCTATCGCAAGCATCAGCTACACGATTCCTTACACCGGAACCCACCTGAACGTGTTCTACACGGGCTACGCTCCCTACAGCAACAGCTTCTGCTACTCCAACGATATGAACGGTGACGGCATCAACAACGACTTGATGTACATCCCGAAGGATGACACCGAGATTTCCTTCACCAACCCCGCTGACGCCGCTGCTTTCTGGGCATTTGTCGATCAGGACAAGTACCTCAAGAGCCACAAGGGCAAGTATGCTGAGGCTTACGCAGCACGCGCTCCCTGGAGCAACCGCTTCGACTTCCGCCTCGCACAGGACATCTCCTTCAAGGCAGCAGGCCAGAAGCACACCTTCCAGATTCTGTTCGACCTGATGAATGTCGGCAACCTCTTCAACAGCAAGTGGGGCATCTGGAAATCCAACTCTGCTTCCAACAACTGCCGTATCCTGAAGTATGACGGCAAGGACGCTTCCGGTGTTCCGCAGTTCTCGATGAACAAGAAGGACGGCAACTACCTGACCACGACCTACGAGTATCCCGGCAAGACGGCTTACGGCCAGTGCTGGAACTTCCAGATTGGTCTGCGTTACCTGTTCAACTAATCATTGGTTAGACAGATTTTCCTGAAAAGGGAGGCCCCGCGGCCTCCCTTTTTGTTGGTATTTTGCCCCCAAACAAGTGCAAATGGAAAACATTTTTATACCTTTGTAGATTAAGCGTAATAGTGGCCGCAGGGGCGGTAGAAGAAGATGGAAAACAAGGTACAGCGGGGACGGCGCGGGGAAGATGCGGCGTTGGAATGGCTCGAGGCGCAGGGCATGTGGCTGCGGGAGCGGAACTGGCGGTGGGAACACCGGGAGATCGACCTGATTATGGAGAGCCCGCAGTGGCTGCATATCGTGGAGGTCAAACTGCTTCGGATGCCTTCGGCTATCGAACCCTGGGAGCAGGTGGGGGCGCAGAAACAGCGCAACCTGGCCATTGCGGCGGACCACTACGTGCGGATGAACCGGATTGAAAAGGAGGTCCATTTCGATATTGTATCGATCGGTGAGGAGGCGGGAGGCGCGATGCGCATCGAATACATTCCGGAAGCCTTCATTCCGATGGGTTGAAAACTGAGAAAGACAAAATATGGACAAAAACCGATATTGCATTATCATGGCCGGCGGATCCGGCACCCGCTTCTGGCCGATGAGCCGCGTGGCCAAGCCGAAGCAGTTCCTGGATATCATCGATTCCGGGAAAACCTTCCTGCGAATGACCTATAACCGCTTCACGCAGACCATTCCGCAGGAGAATGTGCTGATTGTCGCCTCCGAGCAGTATCACGACCTGATCCGCGAGCAGCTGCCGCAGATCCCCGAGGAGAATATCCTGCTCGAGCCGCTCAAACGCAACACGGCGCCCTGCATCGCCTATGCCATCTACAAGCTCCGCAAGAAGAATCCCGATGCAACGGTGGTCATCGCTCCGGCAGACCATCTCATCACCGGCGAGCAGGCCTTCAACGCCACCATCGACCGCGCCCTCAACTTTGTGTCGCACAACGACCATATCCTCACCATCGGCATCGAGCCTACCCGGCCCGACACCAATTACGGCTATATCCAGATGAACCGGACCTCCTGCCGCAAGGTGGACGGGCATCCGATTTATGCGGTGAAGACCTTTACGGAAAAACCGGACGTGGAGACCGCCAAACTCTTCTGCAGCACCGGGGAATTCCTCTGGAACTCGGGCATGTTCATCAGCAACATCCGTTCGCTGATTGCCGAATATGAGCGCTGCCTGCCCGAGATGGCCGCCCTCTTCGAGGCGGGCGAGAGCGCCTGGTACACCCCTGCGGAGAAGTCGTTCGTGCTGGGCGTTTACCAGAGCACCGCGAACATCTCGATCGACTACGGCGTGATGGAGAAGACCCGCAAGGCCTGGGTGCTTCCCGCCGACTTCGGCTGGTCCGATCTCGGCACCTGGACCACCGTCTATGACCTGGCGCCTGGCAAGGATGAAGAGGGCAATGTCATCAAGTGTCGCGAGTCCATCGTGCTGGAATCCAAAGGCACCTACATCCGCGAAAAGAAGACCGGCAAGTTGGTCGTGGTGCGTGGCCTCGAGGATTTTCTCGTGATCGACACGGACGACGTGCTGATGATCTGCCCGCGCAACGACAAATACGTCAAAGATTTCGTCACGGACCTGACCGCCCGCGAAAAGAACCGATACCTCTAATTATACCTATATAATACGCTGAATTCATGATTTCACAGCAAAAGATAGAAGAACTCCAGGCCGCCCTCCAGGAACTCAAGGCGGCCCGCGAACAGGAACTCGAAGAACTCCGCATCCAGTGGCTCGGAAAGAAGGGCGAAATTACCCGCCTCTTCGAAGAATTCCGCACGGTCTCTCCCGAGCAGAAACGGGAATTCGGCCAACGGCTGAACCAGCTCAAGACGGCGGCCCAGAACCGCATCAACGAGCTGCGCGAGGCGCTGGACCAGATTGCCGGCGGCGGCAAGGCTTCCTTCGACCTGACCAAGCCGGGCGACCGGATGGACCTCGGTGCCCGTCACCCCATCTCCATCACCCGCGAGGAGATTCTCTCGATCTTCCGCAAATTCGGCTACAGTGTGGCCGAAGGGCCTGAAATCGAAGACGACTGGCATGTCTTCTCCGCCCTGAACTTCCCGCCGGAGCACCCGGCCCGCGATATGCAGGATACCTTCTTCGTCAGCCCCGGCGGCGAGAACCCCATCCTGCTCCGCACCCACACCTCCTCCGTGCAGGTACGCACCATGGAGCGGCAGCAGCCCCCGATCCGCGTGGTCTGCCCGGGCCGCGTCTTCCGCAACGAGGCCATCTCCGCCCGCGCGCACTGCATCTTCCACCAGGTGGAGGGTCTCTACATTGACAAAAACGTCTCCTTCGCTGACCTCAAGCAGGCTATCCTCCTCTTTGCCCGCGAAATGTTCGGCCCCGAGACGCAGATCCGCATGCGCCCCAGCTACTTCCCCTTCACCGAACCGTCGGCCGAGGTGGACGTGAGCTGCAACATCTGCCACGGCAAGGGGTGCAACATCTGCAAGGGTACCGGCTGGCTTGAGATTCTGGGCTGCGGCATGGTGGACCCGAATGTCCTCCGCGCCAATGGCATCGATCCCGAGGTTTACAGCGGCTTCGCCTTCGGCATGGGTATCGAGCGTATCGCCATGCTCAAATGGCAGGTCAAGGACCTCCGTCACTATTTTGAAAACGACCTCCGTTTCCTGCGCGAATTCGAGACGGTGATTTAACCTATGATTTGTGAAAATGAAACTTATGAAAATGAAACATATTGCCTTCTTTTTTGTAACCCTGGCACTGATGACCTCCTGCACCCGCACCAATCCCTTCTTCACTGAGTGGAACACGCCCTACGGCATTCCGCCTTTCGAGCAGATCACGGACGCGGATTATGTCCCGGCCATCCAGGCGGGCATTGACGAGCAACTCGCCGAGATCGAGGCCATCGTGGCTTCTGACGCAGAGCCGACTTTCGAGAATGTGATCGGTGCCCTGGACCGCTCCGGCGCGCTGCTTAGCAAAGTCTCCCGCGTGCTCTTCAATCTCTCCGAGTCCACCAATACGCCGGGCATCCAGCGGGTCGTGGAGGAGGTGACTCCCATCGTGACCGCGCATGAAAACGACATCTTCATGAACGCCGGTCTCTTTGCCAAGGTCAAGACGCTCTACGACAAGAAGGCGGAACTGGGACTGACCACCGAACAGGAGCGCGTGCTCGACGAAATCTACCGCGATTTTGAAAAGAACGGCATCGGTCTCGATCAGGCAGGCCAGGCCCGCATGCGCGAAATCAATACCGAGCTGGCCACCCTTTCGCTGCGCTTCGGCAACAACCTGCTCGCGGAAAACAATGCCTTCAAGGCTGCCTTCGGCGTGGCGATTTCCGAATATACCACGGCCATGACCACCTGTGAGGACCGCGCCCGCCGCGAGGCGATGTTCCGCGCGTATGCCTCGCGCGGCAACAACGGCAACGAGTACGACAACAAGCAGATTGTGCTCGACATCCTGCGCTTGAAGATTGAAAAGGCGAATCTGCTGGGTTACGATACTCCCGCCGCCTTCATTCTCAGCGACAAGATGGCCAAGACTCCGAAGGCCGTGGATGCCTTCCTGGCCAACATTATGAAATACGCCGTCCGGCAGGCCAAAGCCGAGGTGTTCGACATGCAGAAGGTGATGGACGCCGATGTGGCCTCCGGCCTGCTGCCCGCCGGCAGCAAGATCGAACCCTGGGACTGGTTCTACTATGCAGAACGCGTCCGCAAGGCGAAGTATGACCTGGATGAGAATGCTGTGATGCCGTACTTCAAGATGGAGAATGTGCGCGAGGGGGTCTTCTCTACCGCATCGCGCCTCTACGGCCTGCAGTTCGAGCCCATTGCGGATGCACCCAAGTATCATCCCGATGTGGAGGCTTTCCGCGTCAGCGATGCCGACGGTTCGCTGATCGGCGTGCTGCTGACCGACTATTTCCCGCGTGACACCAAGCGCGGCGGGGCGTGGATGGACAATATCCGCGACCAATTCATCACGCCGGAAGGGGAGAATGTCCGCCCCATCATCGTCAATGTGGGCAATTTCAACAAGCCGACGGCCGATAAGCCTTCACTGCTGAGCCTCGACAACGTGGAGACCATGTTCCATGAGTTTGGTCACGCGCTGCACGGCCTGCTGAGCCAGTGCACCTACCACACGGTGAGCGGTACGGCGGTGGCCCGTGACTTCGTGGAGCTCCCCTCGCAGATCAACGAGAACTGGGCTTTCGAACCCGAGGTGCTTGCCGCTTATGCACGTCACTACGAGACGGGCGAGGTGATTCCCGATGAACTGCTCGCCAAAGTCATTGCGGCCGGCAACTTCAACCAGGGCTTCATGACCGCCGAACTTTGCGCGGCCTCCATCCTGGATATGAAGTGGCACGAACTGACCTCGGTGGAAGGCATTGATATCGAAGCCTTTGAAAAGAAGGCCTGCCGGGAGATGGGTCTCATCGACGAGATTATTCCGCGTTACCGCACCACCTACTTCAACCACATCTTCAACAGCGGCTACAGCGCCGGCTACTACAGCTATCTCTGGGCCGAGGTGCTCGACAAGGACGCTTTTGAACTCTTCAAACAGAAGGGTGTCTTCGATAAGGAGACAGCCATGAGCTTCCGCCACAACATTCTCGAGAAAGGGGACAGCGAAGACCCGATGACCCTCTACGTCCGTTTCCGCGGCGCGCAGCCCGATCCGGACGCCCTGCTCCGTGCCCGTGGCCTGAAATAAGGACTGATCCCTATGACCCGCAAACTCACACTCCTGCTTCTGGCTGCCTGCCTCTCCTTCGGGGCACGGGCACAGCAGCTTTTCACCCTTTCCGGCACGGTGACCGAGAAGGGGAGCGGAGAGCCCGTAGAGTTTGCCACCGTGGTGCTGGCCACGGGCCAGTGGGGCGTCTGCGATGCCAAGGGCGCCTTTACCATTGCAAAAGTGCCGGGCGGCAAGACCACCGTCACGGTCTCCTGCGTGGGCTATGTGGAGCAGAAGCTGGAGATCAGCGTCGCGCGGAACATCACCAACCTGAAGTTCTCACTGCCGCTGGACAACCTGGCCCTGGAAGGGGCGGTCGTCACTGCGCAGGAGAGCACCAACTCCGCCACCACCGCCCGCACCATCGACAAGACGGCGCTCGACCATGTGCAGCTGATGAACGTCTCGAGCATTTCCGGCCTGATGCCGGGCGGCGCCACCACCAATCCCAACCTGACCAGCGAACAGCAGTTCAACATCCGGGGAGCCAGCGCCGAACAAGGCAACGCCTCCTTCGGTACGGCCGTTGAGGTGGACGGCGTGCGCCTTTCGAACAATGCAACCTTCGGCCAGCTCTCATCCACTTCTCAAATGAAAGGAGCGGCCACCAACAATATTGCCTCCACCAACATCGAATCCGTCGAGGTGATAACCGGCGTGCCTTCGGTGGAATACGGCGATATGACCTCCGGCGTGGTGAAGATCAACACCAAGAAGGGCAAGACGCCCTGGACGGTCACGATGTCCACCAGCCCCAATACCAAGCAGGTCTCAGCCAGCAAAGGGTTCGGTCTGGGAGAGGCGCGCAGCGGCGCTTCCCGCGGGGTAATCAACAGCAGCGTTGAGTATACCCGTTCCATCTCCGAGCCGATGTCGCCCTACACGGCCTACGACCGCGCCCAGCTCTCGATGACCTGGTCGAATCTTTTCAACAAGGGAGCCTTTGTCGCCACGCCGCTTCGTTTCTCGGTAGGCGTCACGGGCAACGTGGGCGGCTACAACACCAAGGCCGACCCGGACCAGTTCAAGAATACCTACACCAACGTGCGCGACAATGTCATCCGCGGCAACTTCTCGCTCAATTGGCTGCTCAGCAAGCCGTGGATCACCAATGTCGAGATGAACGGTTCCATCTCCTACAGCGACAAGTTCAGCCGCGAGAACAAGAACTATTCGAGTGCGGTGGGCAAGGTCGAACTGCATGGCACGCAGGAGGGATACTATATTGCACGTTCCTACGAAGACGATCCGACCGGTACCGTGCTTCTCATTCCGCGCGGCTACTGGTACAACGAGATGGTAGAAGACAACCGCCCGCTTTCCTGGAAACTCGGCATCAAGGCCAACTGGGCCCGTAACTTCGGAAAGATCAACAACAAGTTGAAGATAGGTGCGGACTGGACGGGTGACGGCAACTTTGGCCGCGGCGTCTATTCCTCCGACTTTGCCACGGCCCCGACCTACCGTGACTGGCTCTACAGCGACAAACCCTTCATGCACAACCTGGCTCTCTACGCGGAAGATAATGTGATGATTCCCGTGGGCCGTGAGGGCCGACTGAACCTGATTACCGGTATTCGTCAGGACCGAACGATGATCCGAGATTCCCACTACGGCACGGTCTCCAGTCTCTCGCCCCGCTTCAATGTGAAATATACGGTCTTTTCCGAAAAGGATCATCACCGCGATTTCTTCCGCGCGCTTGCCTTCCGTGCGAGCTGGGGCCTGGCGGTGAAATTACCCTCTTACTCAATTCTTTATCCGACGCCTTCCTACTACGACCGGAACGTTTTTGATTCGCCGACGGATGCGGCCGGCAACTCCTATGTCGCCTACAAAATCATGCCTAGGACGATGGAGTACAACGCAGACCTGAAATTCCAGCGCAACCGGCAGAGCGAGGTGGGTGTCGAGGCCAACCTGGGCGGCATGAAAATCTCGCTGGCAGGTTTCTATAACCTGACCCTCGATGCCTATGTCTATCAGTCCGAGTATCGCCCGCATACCTATCTCTATACGCAGACTTCCGCCGTCTCCGGCTGTCTCATTCCTGAAGGGGACCGGATTTACAGTATCGACCGGACGACGGGCGTCGTGACGGTTTCCGACCGGACGGGGACCTATCCTGCGATGGAATTGCCTTATATCGTCAAAAACGAGTTCGCCAGCCGTCCCTTCGTAACCAACGCCGTTCAGCCGATGAGACGCTACGGCATGGAATGGGTGGTGGATTTCCCCAAGATTAAGTCCATCAACACAACAGTCCGGATCGATGGTACCTGGTATAACTACAAGGCTTTCAATGCCAATACCACTGCCTTTTACCAGACCAATCTTCCTTCCGCCGACGGCACCCCCTTTAAGTATCTGGGGTTTTTCTACGGTGACGATTCCTACGGCAACGGTCGCCGCACCTCCAATGTCAATACCAACCTGACGTTGACGACCCATATCCCGAAGGTCCGTATGATTCTTTCGCTCAAGGTGGAAACCAGCCTGCTCAAGTTTTCGCAGGCCATCAGCGAGCGCGTCGACGGAACGCCGCGTTCATACGTGATCTCCGACCGCAACGATCTGCTTTCCTTTACGAACGAATCGCTCTACGAAGGGGAACACTACGTGGTCTGCTTTCCAGACTATTATGTGAGTTTCGCCGACCCGACTACCCTCCGTCCCTTCCTGGACGATTACAGGGCGGCCATTGAAGCGGGCGACAACGCCAAGGCCAAGGATCTGCGCGGCCTGGCCAAACTCACCAGCTATACGAACACCTTCCTGCCGGATTACATTACCCCTTATTTCTCGGCCAATATCAGCGTGACCAAGGAGATCGGCGATCTGGCATCGGTGTCGTTCTATGCCAATAACTTCTTCAACAACCTCTCGCAGGTCCGTTCCAGCCGGACCGGGAACTATGAATCCGTTTCTGGATATATTCCCTCGTTCTACTACGGCCTGACCGTTCGATTGAAATTCTAACCACTCTATTACTCAATCATTAATAACAGTTTATCATGAAAAAAGTTCTTTCATTACTCGTAATGGTTGCCGCACTTGCGGTGGCCTATTCTTGCGAACCCAAGGAGGAACCGCAGGATGTTACGATCCAGCTGACGCAGAATGACGTCAACTATGCAAAAGAGGGTATCACGGTGACCGTCTCCGGTCCCGCTACTTTCGAGGCCACTACCAATGCCCAGGGTGTGGCAACTTTCAGCCTTCCGGTCGGTATTTATGACGCTTCCGTCGCTTTCCGCGGTATCGACGCCAATGGTGTCGTGACCAACTGCAACGGCAAGACCGCCATCACCGTCGTCGATAAAAAGGCCGATCCCAACGCCGTCAACGACTTCAAGCTCCCGGTCATCGCTTCTCAGGGCTCCCAGCTCATCATCAAAGAGGTGTATGCCGGCGGCTGCCAGAAGAACGACAACTCCGGTACTTATGCCAACGACAAGTATATCATTCTTTACAACAACGCAGGCACCGAAGTGGATGCATCCAAGATCTGCATCGGCCACATCAACCCGCCGAATGCACATGCCTCCAACAAGTATTACGATAAAGACGGTAAGCTTACCTATACGGACTGGCTGCCTGCAGGCTATGGCTACTGGTATTTTACCACCACGGTGAAGATTCCGGCATACTCGCAGATTGTCATCTCCATCATGGGCGCCGTAAATCACACCGAGACCTATACCAATTCCGTGGACCTCTCCAACGCAGATTATGTGATGTATGACAAGGAGAGCGGTTTCAGCATGGCATCCTATTATCCCGCACCTGCTTTCACCGACGCTTCTCGTTACATGAAGGCTGTCAAATACGGTCAGGGTACCGGTTGGGTGACCTCAAACTTCTCGCCGGGTTTCTTCCTCTTCCGTCTGGACAATCCCGCAACCTATGCTGACGACAAGGCTAACCTGGATGAGACGATGGGCGCAACGATGCCGAACGCCATCATCCGTGAAGCCGCTATCGTGGATGGCGCCGAGATCTTCAACATTCCGAAGCTCGCCGACAGCAAGACTCGTTTCATCCCGAGCGTGGACGCAGGGTACGCGAAGTTCACCAACGGCCAGGGCTACTCCATTTACCGTAACGTGGACAAGGAAGCTACCGAGGCTCTCGCCGAGAACGCCGGCAAACTGGTTTACAACTATGCAGGCGGTACGGTGGATGTGGATGCAGAAAACGGTACGACCGATCCTTCCGCTATCGACGCTGAGGCTTCCATTGCCAATGGCGCCCACATCATCTACCTGGATACCAACAACTCGTCCAACGACTTCCACCAGAGGAAAGTCGCTTCCATCAAGAAATAATGCGTTTCCGAACACGACTCCTTACGCTGGCACTGCTTTTGTCCCTCGCCTTTCAGGCCGGGGGACAGGAGCGTGACGCGCTGCGCGATTACCACTATATCGTATCAACCAACCCTTTCCTGAAACTCGACAACGCCGCAGGTATCGGCCGGCTCCAGCTTGGACGAATCGCGATGGCGGAAGGTCAGTTTGTCAAGGAAAACGGGGGGCTGAAAGGGCCCGACGATTCGGCCGACGACTGGTACACCGCCGGCGTGACGGAGTCATACGTAAAGGTCTCCGACAAGGTGGCCTTTTATGGTCGGATGCACTATTCCTACTTTCAGGGACAGGATATGGGGGGCTCGCTGCTGGCGGGCTCCTCATCGGCCCCTGTCAATTTTTACGAAACGGTCGATTCCACGGCTGCCCTCCGGCAGCAGGAGCGCTACGGCCTCACCGGCGCGATGTCCTATACCATCAACGACTGCTGGTCGGCCGGAGTCAAGGTGAATTACAGCTCCGGAATGCGGACCAAGCTGCGTGACCCCCGTTCGCGCAGCAATCTGATGGTGCTTGACCTGACGGCAGGAATACAGCGGACGCTGCGAAGCGGCACTGTGCTGGGTGTCAGTCTGGCTTACAACCGCGACCTGGAGGAACTTCGGGCCCGGCAGTACGGCACCACGGACAAGATGTTCTACATTTTCGTCGACTATGGTGCCTGCTACGGTATCCGCGAGCTCTTCTCAGGCGACGACAACTTCGTGGCACTGAGCAATCCCCGCTATATGGACAACACCCGGTTGGGCGGATCTCTCCAGCTCTATACGAAGCGGGGCGGTTTCCACCAGCTCTCCTACATGCATCGTGATGGCTACTACGGCAAGCGAGCCTCTTCGAGTATCGTCTTCTGCGAATTCAGCGGCCACGAAATCAACTATTCCGGGGAAACCCTCTCCCGGCGGGCTACTGCCACCGACCGTTTCTGCTGGGAGGCGGCCTTCGCCACGCTCTCAAACGAAAAGAATGTCTATAAACAGACCACGGAGCCGGGTAAGTCCACGGTGGTTACCTATTTCGGTCAGAACCATGTTCTCTCGGCGATGGATGCCACCATCCACCTGGCCTGGGACGCTTGGCGCGGCGTAAAGGACTATCGTGCAAAAACCGCCTTCGGCGCGGCCTTTGATGGCGCGTTCCACCAGGGCATTACCTCCATCTATCCTTATCAGCGTACGTCACGGATTATGGCGCTGAATGCTACCGGCTACTGCGAGCGTAATCTCGTGCGGGCGCATGATATGCTTTCCTTCCGCGGCGAAGCCTCCTTCGGGATGGGCTTCGGCAATCCGGCCTCCGACAAAAAGCTGGCTTCGAGTTCTTCGCCCGCTCCACTCTCGTTCGACGCCCGGCTCAACCGGCAGTTTGAATTTGAGACCGCGCCTCGCGCCGGTCTCGCCCTCGGGTGTACCTACACCCGTATTTTTTCAGAAAAATTCTCGGCGTATGTCCGCCTGCAGGATGGTCTGAGTCTCCTGCTGCGCACGCCGCAGTATCTGGACGGCCGCCTGCGCAATGCCGCGACCCTGACCGTGGGCTGCACCTTCTAGCCGTCCTTATCCGTTTATAAACGTTTCAAAACGCTTATTCAAGCATGAAAAAGCTCTTCCAGTCGCTGTTGCTGCTGGCCGTATGCGCCACCGCCTCCGCCCAGTATATCCCCGATGACCCGGCCTTCCGTGTCGGCCGCCTGGACAACGGGTTGACCTATTACCTCTATCACAACGAGAATCCCGCCGGCGTGGCGGAGTTCTACATCATCCACAACGTGGGCGCGCTACAGGAAGAGGACAACCAGAATGGCCTGGCCCACTTTCTGGAGCACATGGCCTTCAACGGCACCAAGCACTATCCCGGCAAGGAGTTGCTGAACTTCCTGGCCAAGGACGGCGTCCGTTTCGGCTACAACGTAAACGCCTATACAGGCCGTCACGAGACGGTTTACAATGTCTCGGCGGTGCCGCTCGCCCGGGCGAGTTTCGTGGATTCGGTGCTGATGATTCTGCACGACTGGTCGTGCGACATCTCCTGCGAGCAGGCCGACCTCGATGCGGAGCGCGGCGTGATCAGCGAGGAGTGGCGTCTGCGCGACGAGCCCCGCTACCGCATGATGTGCCGCCAGACGGAACTCGTGTATAAGGGCGCCAAGCATCCCGAGCGCACCGTAATCGGCTCTTACGAGGTCATCAACCATTTCAAACGCCACGAAATTCTCGACTTCTACCACAAATGGTATCGCCCGGATCTGCAGGCGATTGCGATTGTGGGAGATATCGATCTGGACGCGATGGAGGCGCGGGTCAGGGACCTGTTCTCCGACATTCCGGCTGCCGTCAATCCGACCCCCAAGGATCCCTGCATCCCGCCGGCTCAGGAGGAGCCGATGTTCGCCGACCAGACCGACAACCAGATCCGCTACCAGGCGGTGAAACTCATCTACAAGAACCGCTTTCCCGATGCGGCGGCCCGCCATCGGGAAGAGTCGATCCGCGACTTTTTCTCCCGCCAGATCGTGGCTTCCGTGCTCTCGGACCGCTTCCGGGAGGCTACCCGACAGGAGGGTTCTCCGGCCAAGTCCATCGTGGCCGTGGCCGCTTCCAACTCGCCGGAATTCAACCTGTTGATGTGCACCATCACCCCGCGGGAGCGTACCCAGCTCAAGGGTGCCACCCAGGTGGCGCTGCGCGAGGTGAACCGCCTGCTGCAGCACGGCATTTCGCCGGAAGAGTTCGAGGTGGCGCGGCTGAATGTCTGCCAGCGCTTTCACCTCAACCGCGAGCGCAATCCGGAAGAGATCCGCTCGGGCGACCTGGTGAAGGTCGTGATCGAAAACTTCCTGCGCAACTATCCGCTGCTCAATCCGGTGGACGAGGATGCGCTCAAACGTCGGATTCTCTTCTCCCTCACGCCGGAGGAGATAGCCGCCTATCCCGGGCGGATGATCGCGGATGCGGAGGCCATCTATTCCAACTGTTACAACGATGTGGACGACCCGGATGTGCCTATCCCTGAGGCAGATTTCCGCGCGATGGTCGCCTCTGCCGCCGCTACCCCGCTCGAGCCCGCTTTCCTGCAGTATCCCAAACTGGACCTCAGCTATGCGCTGGACGCCGGCCGGATCGTTTCTGAGGCGAAGGATGCCAAAGGAAATGCCCTCTGGACCCTCTCCAACGGCATACAGGTGCACTATCGCCAGAGCGAACCCTACAAGAGCGCGACGCGGCTGGCGCTTACCCTGCGCTATCCTTCCGGCTACGGCGTCTTTGACGAGGCTTCCGTCACGGCGGACCGCTATGCGGCCGGTTATCTTGCACGCAGCCTCAGTTTCCGCAAGATCGACAAGGCTTCGCAGCGCAATTATCCTGAATTGCTCGGCGTTTCGCTGACCAACCACTTCACCTCGGAAGCGGCCGAACTCTCCCTGAATACGACGGCAGACCGCGCGGAGAACGGCTTCAAGGCCCTCTGCCTGCAGGTGACCGACCCCTGGTTCGGTACGCCGGCCCAGCTGAACAAATACAAGAAGAATTCGCTGGAGGGCTTTGCCAAACCCAAGCGGAACCGCGAAGGGTTCGACGACCGCGTACGCGAGGCGCTCTACCCCGGGAACCCCTGGGCGGCCAAGACGGATTCGGCTGCCGTTGAGGCGGTTACGGCGTCCCGGCTGCGCAGCGTATTCGACCGCGCGCTCAGCGGTACCCCGGAACTCTACCTCTGCAGCGACCTTGACCCGGCGCAGGTCCGCACCTGGGTGGAGCGCTACATCGCCGCGCTGCCGGTAACGGAACCTGCCCCGCAGGGCACCCTGCATCCGCTGCGCGAAGCCTTTACCGGCCGGAGCGAGGTAAGCGAGGTCTATCCGCCCGTCTCCGCCCCGCTGGCCGATGTCAATATTCAGTTCCGCACGCCGTCCCGCAAGGATACCAAAGCCCGCATGACCTTCGCCATTCTGGACTACCTGATGAGCGAACGCTATATCGCCCTGATCCGCGAGGAGCGGGGAGGAGCTTACCATGTGAGTTTCAATACGGAGCTGTATGATGCGCCCGACCGCGATCCAGTCTCCACCGTCGCCTTCCAGACGCGCCCCGAACTGCAGGAGATCCTGGTGAAAGATGTGGAAGAGGAGTTGCAGCGGATGGCCTCCTCCGGCCCCTCGGCCGCTGAGCTGGATGCGGCCCGCAAGTACCTGATCAAGCGCGAGAAGGAGATGCGTCCGCGGATCGCTTCTTCGGTTGGCATCCAGCTTTCCCAGCTGGAGCGTTACAGCCGCCACGGGATCGACTACGATTACGATTACGCCAAGGTGGTCCGTTCCGTCAAGGCCCGCGATATCAAGCGTCTGGCGCGCCGGATCGGTGAAAACGGTAAATTGTTCGCGATTTATACGGAAAAATAGGCGCCGTCCGTTTAACTTTTCGTAACTTGGGCAGTCAAAAGGTTTTGACTGCCCTTGTTTCTTATGCGAACCCTTCGACCGACGCTCCTCGCTGCGCTGCTTTTGCTGGCTTTTGGCCCCCTGCATGCGCAAATCACCCTCACCGCCCAATTCAAGGATGCCGCTTCCGGCGAACCCGTGGCCTTTGCGACCTTCTCCCTGACCAGGAAAGGGGAGAGCAAGCCCTACAAATACTGCCTCACGGACCACAACGGGCAGGCGAAGCTCGACAAGGTGGCGCAGGGCGTCTATGAGGCGCGTCTGGAGCTGCTGGGCTACAAGTCCTGGACCAAGGAGGTCTCCCTGAAACAGCGCAACGAAGATCTGGGCCAGATTGCGATGCAGGCCGACGTGCAGACGCTGGATGCGGCGCGCGTCTCGGCAGCCGGCAACGCGGTGGAATTCAAGCAGGATACCATCGAATACAATGCCGCCTCGCACCTGATCGGGGAGAACGACCTTCTCGAGGATCTGCTCAAGAAACTCCCCGGCGTGGAGGTGGACGACAGCGGCAAGGTGACGGTCAACGGCGAGGAGGTCAAGCGCATCACCATCGAGGGCAAGACCTTCTTCCTGAACGACCCGACGGTGGCCACGCGCAACATCCTGGCCAAGTATGTCAAGAAGGTGAAAGTGGTGGAGAAGAAGTCTGAGCAGGCGGAATTCACCGGCATTGACGACGGTGAGCGGGAGACGGTTATCGATATCGCCGTGCACGACAACATGATGCGCGGTACCTTCGGCAATGTGAATGCCGGCATCGGACACGATATCCCCGCCGGGACCAAGGGCACGCTCGGTACGTACGACGACTGGCGCTGGCAGGGGTCCGGTTTCGTGGGCAAGTTTACCAAGAAACGGCAGATCTCCCTGGTGGCCAACGTGAACAATACCAACTCGCGCGGCGCCACGGACCAGGCCGGCTCCATGATGCGCGCCCTGGGCGGCAGTGCCAATTCCGACAACGGCATCAACACGGTGTACATGGGCGGCGTGAACGGCGCCTGGACCCTGTTGGACAACAAGATGGAGCTCAGCGGCAGTTATATCGCCAACCACGTGAACAATGTCTCGCGCAGCGAAAGCAACCGCATTTCCTACCTTGCGGACCACGACCTGCTCTACAACTCCGCCAGCGCCTCGAACGACCGCTCCTTCGGCCACACCTTCGCTTCGCGGCTGGAACACAAGTTCTCCGAGGCCACGCAGATTCTCTTTGAACCGCAGCTCTCGATCGGCCGCTCGTCCTTCAACAACGGCCGTACCTACAACTCCGACAACCGGTATGAGGAGGGAACCTACAAGGCCAACGAGGGTTCTTCGCTCAGCCAGGGCGACAACAACAGCCTCTCCACCAGCGGCCGTTTCCTCTTCAAGCAGCGCCTCGGCCTTCCGGGCCGCACCCTGACCTTCAACGCGCGTTACTCCTTCAGCCACAACCAGACGGACGGTATCAACCAGTCGAATACCCGCACCTGGCTCGACAAAACGGGGGAGAACTACCAGGATTCGGTGATCGACCAGACCTACGTGCGCAAGGCGAACAGCGTCAGCCTGCGGGGGCGCGTCACCTATACCGAGCCCCTGGGCGGTGGTTTCTATGCGGAAGCCAACTATTCCTACGCCTGGAGCCGCAATACCTCCACCAAGGATACCTACGGGGCAGACGGCGTGCGGAGCGACCGCGATTCCAACGATATCTACAACACCCATACGAACCAGCAGATCGGGGCGAACCTTAAATACCAAAAGAACAAGTTCCGCATCCAGGGCGGCGTGAGCATCGACCCGACCCACACGGAAAACGTCTCTACGCGTTCCGGGAAACACCTTGAATATGAGAATGATGTGGTAAACTGGGCGCCGACCCTTTCGATGTCGTGGAACCGAGACCGCAACGAGAGCGTCCGTGTCTTCTATTCGGGGTCTTCCAACCAGCCGAGCACCTCGCAGCTGCTGCCGGTTCCCGACCTGAGCAACCCGACCAACATCTCCTTCGGTAACCCCAACCTGAAGCCCAACTTCTCGCACAGCATGCGGGCGGAATACCGCAAGACCAACCGCAAGACCTTCTCTTCCTACAACGTCCGTTTGACGGCCGGCATCACGCAGGATCCGATCGTCTCCGCCCTCTGGTACGACGCCGGCGGCGTGCAGTATTCCATTCCGGTTAACGGCGCCCCCGCCTGGAACGTGCGGCTCAACTCCACGGTCAATACCCCCATCGGAAAGTCGAAATTCTCCGTGAACAACACCTTCTCCGGCTCTTTCCGCGAGAGCGGTTCTTATGTGGGCAATAATGTGAATACCAGTGCGTTCTATCACGACGCAGCGCTGGATTATGATAAATTCTATGAACTCTACGGCAATATTGATGCGGCCTCCGATTTTATCCGCAATGCCACGCAGACCCTCTCCCTCTCGGACAACCTGCGCCTGACCTGGCGGGCCGATGAAGTGGAGATCCGGCTCGCCGGGAGCACCCGCGTCAATAAATCGTGGTATACCATCACCGAATCGCGGCCTGTCACCTGGAACAACGGCGCGAGCCTCTCCTTCAACTGGCGCAGCCGCGAGAGCGGGTGGGGGGCGAACACCACCTTCCGCTACCGCTGGTATGAGGGCTACACCACGGCGCGTGATCCCGAGTATCTTTGGAACGCGGAGATTACCAAGACCTTCGCCCGTCAGTTCACCCTCTCGCTCATTGCGCGCGATATCCTCGGCCAGGAGAAATCGATGAGCGTCTCCGACTCCTCCAACCAACACCGGGAATCGGTGACCAACACCCTCGGGCGCTATGTGATCGCCTCGCTCACCTGGCGTTTCGGCCAACGGCAGCGCGGCCGGGGCGGCCGGGGCGGTTTCGGCGGGGGATATGGCGGCGGCTACGGCGGTGGCGGCCGCGGCAATAACAGATAATTTGTATTTTTGACAATTCTTTTCTAAATTTGCCAAATCGACGCAAGAAACATCTTTATTCACTACCATATGAAACGTTTCTATGAAAATCCGCAAGTAGAAGTCGCACAGATGTACAGCGAGAATGTCATCTGCGGTAGCGGTAACACTACGGAAGACTTCGGCAAAGGAACGCCCATCGATGGCGGTATCTTTGATTCCATCAAACCCTTTTAACGCAGGAGGATCCATTATGAAAAAGATTTTTGCATTTTCGATGATGGCAGCCCTTGTGCTCGCCTCCTGTTCTCCCAAGGAGAATTTTGCTCCGGTCCCGCAGCCCGATAAGCCGGGAATGACCATCCGCGCTTCCATCGCGCCTGAAACCCGTACCTACCTCGTGGAAGACGGCGACGTATTCCACATGCTCTGGAAAGCCGGTGATGTGATCCGTTGCACCGACGACGGCAACAACACGGAAGTCCTCTATCAGACCCAGGACGACGGCGTAGCAGCCGCTGGCTTCACCTGGATGCCGGAGAACGGCGAATTTGCCCTCTGCCCCGACTCCACCAAGTTCTGGGCATACTGGCCCCCGGAGCGCGGCCGCAAGCTGCCTGCTATCCAGAAGTACAAAGTGAACGGTCTGGACGCAGCCCCGATCCGTGGTTACTACGAGCGTGCCGCTGACGCAGCGTTTGATCCGAATTTCGTCTTCAAGAACGTGGCCGGCGCACTCAAGCTCAACATCACCACCACGCAGAGCGACGTCAAGGTCCAGAAAGTGGTCATCCGCGCCGACATGGGCCTCAGCGGCTCCTACAGCAACAGCGTTGAGGAACCGACCGCTGTCATGAGCAGTCTCACCGCTCCGGTGACCCTCGACTGCCCCGACGTAGCCATCGGTACCGAGCCGACCCAGTTCTGGATCAGCATCCCGCCGTACTCCTACATGAAGTTCGACATCACCGTGATTACCAACGACGGCCGTACCCAGACCCGTTCCCTCAAGGAAGGCCAGGTCCTGACGATCGACCGCGCAATGGTTCACGAACTGACCCTTGCGTATGACAACCTCCAGAAGCCGGCAGTCGGCGAGACCGCTACCTTCATGAAGGCCCGCGATATGAACTCCATCATCAAGGGTATCATCAATCCGGACGTCTCTTCCTACTCCGACGACGACACCGTCATCACCAAGATGGTCTTCGTGACCGAGAGCGACGCTTTCTCCGCAATCAACGTGGCGGATGCCGCTTCCGAGTCCCCGATCTATGTCTTCTGGGATGAGGCCAACACGACGATCACCGTCTCAACCCCGGCCAAGAAGTTCGTCATGAACGTGGATTCCTGGGGCTTCTTCCACCGCTACAAAGCCCTGACGACGATTGAAGGTATCGAGGATTTCGACACCTCCAACATGGAGTCGATGGCATACTTCTTCGGTTATACCGCTGTCAAGGATGTCAAGCTGCCGAACACCTGGGATTACAGCAAGGTCATCAACACCCGTTACATGTTCTATGGTGCTACTTCCGAGAGCATTGACGTCTCTGCAATGGACTTCTCGCAGGATACCTCCATGGCTTATATGTTCGCTGACATCGCTACGAATCCGGAGATTATCTGGCCGGACGAGGTGGACTGCTCGAACCTGACCACCATGGCTTCGATGTTCCGTTACAGCCGCTTCACCCAGATTGACCTCTCGAAGTTCGTCAACACGGACGCTGTGACCACCATCCGTTACACCTTCGCTTACGATACGGCCCTGACCAAGGTCATCGCAAACCTCGACCTGAGCGCACTGGCTACCGGTACTTCCGGTATCGGCTACTGCTTCAGCTACGCTTCCGAGGAAGCCGGCCTGCTCGACCTGAGCCAGTTCGACGTCTCGACCGCACCGACGATGTCCTACGCATTCTATCGTTGCTACGCTTCGACGCTCGACCTCTCCACCTGGAACTGCGAAAGCTGTGCATTCATGAACTACATGTTCTACCAGTGCAACTTCCTGGGTAACCTCTACCTGGGTCCGGACTTCTATCCGGCAGCTTCCACGCCGGGCGCTACGGGTTACCTGACCCCGACTAACTTCACGGGCGGTACCTCCGACTCCTCCTCGGGTATCCAGATTGCAAGCGTCCCCGGTTCGCTCAACATCTACACGACGCCGGAGATTGCAGAGTGGCTGGTTTACACGCTGCTGCGTAAGGCATACTGGGGCTCCTACACGGGTGAACCGCTGCCTGTTACCTTCTACAACATCGACAACCCGACTGTGGAAATCGAAGTTACCTGGCAGCCCGCATAACGCGTGTTGACTCAGATTCTGAAGAGGACGGCGCTGAGCCGTCCTCTTTTTTTGCCTTTGCGTAGCAAAAAGATGCTGATTTCTCGCGAATAATCACTATTTTTGCGATATTAAACAGTAATCAACCCTACTATTAACCTTTATGAAAACTAGTCGTTACGGACAATCGACCGGAGGGGGCATCGCGAGACGCCTGGGCCTGTCGCTGTTGCTTGCTTTCTGCATCGCAGGCAACCTGCTGGCTCAGAACAACCGCGTGACCATTACCGGTACTGTCAAAGATGAAGCGGGACAGCCTTTCCCGTTCGTCGACGTGTTTGTCACGGGTACGACGCTCGGCACCATTACGGACGCCTACGGAAAGTATTCCCTGACGTTCGGCGGTGGCGAGAGCCTTACCTTCAGTTTCCTCGGCTACCAGACCCGTACGGTCAACATCGGTAAGAAAACCGTGATCGATGTGACCCTGAATCCGGAAGCCACGACCCTTGAGGAAACCGTGGTGGTCGCATTCGGCGAGCAGAAAAAGTCCGCGATGTCATCGGCCGTCTCTACGGTGAAGGCCGACGAAATCGTGAAGTCTCCGGTTTCCAACATTTCCAATGCGGTCGCCGGCCGTATCCCGGGCCTTGTTTCCATGCAGGGCAGCGGTCAGCCGGGCGCCGATGAATCGACCCTTTACATTCGCGGTGCCGGCACCTGGAATGATGCCGAGCCGCTCTATGTGATCGACGGTGTCGAGCGCAACCAGGCCCAGTTCCTTCGTATGGACCCGAGTGAAATCGAGTCGTTCTCCATTCTGAAGGACGCTGCGGCAACCGCTGTCTATGGATCGAAGGCCGCAAACGGCGTCGTCCTGGTCACCACCAAGCGTGGTGAAGAGGGTCGCCCTTCCATCCGTTTCAATTCCTCGGTTACCCTGAACCGCCCGACCCGCTATCCCCATTACCTGAATTCGTATGAAAGTTTGAAACTCTACAACGAGGCCCTTCAGAATGACGGTAAGGATCCGGTATACTCGGAGGAAGACCTGCAGCACTACCTGCTTCAGGACGATCCGTACCGCTATCCGGATACCGACTGGTACAAGCTGATGATGAAACCCTTCTCCACGCAGACCAACGAGTCGCTCAGCGTCCGCGGCGGTACGAAGAGTGTCAAATACTTCGTCTCCGGTACCTACATGTACCAGGACGGCCAGCTGAAAACCGAGCAGGGTAAGGTTTACAACCCGAAGTTCGCCTATCGCCGCTACACCATCCGTTCAAACGTGGACGTCCTGCTGACCAAGGCCTTCACCTTCTCGATCGATATCAGCGGTGGTTTCACGGACCGTCAGCAGCCCAAGAACAACCGCGACATCTTCGAGAACATGAACCGTATTCCTTCGTGGGTGATGCCGGCCAAGAACCCGGATGGTTCCTATGCCGGTACGACCGACTTCCCGACGGCCAACCCGATGTACATGCTGAACACCAAGGGCCGCCGCCGCGAGCGCAACAATACGGTCAACTCCTCCCTCAAGCTGACGTATGACTTCAGCCAGTGGGTCAAGGGCCTCAAGCTCTCCCTCCGCGCTTCGCACGACAGTAACTTCGGTAACTACGGCGAGTGGACGGAGACGGTTTCCACCTATCAGCTGATTTCTGCACCGGGTCACGAAGACCGCTACCAGGAACTCATCGAGAAGGCATTCGTCACGACGGGTTCCGGTTCCATCTCCTCCACCCGCAAGGTGTACGGCGAGGCCAACCTGACCTACCACCGCATGTTCCAGCAGCATGACGTGAGCGGCCAGTTGATCGCCAACCTTTCCGACTACCGCAGCGGTACTTCGGTTCCCTACAAGTCGGTCAGCTTTATCGGCCGTTTCAACTATGCATACTCCAACCGGTACTTCCTGGAGTTGAACGGCGCGTTCCGTGGTTCCGAGAACTTCGCTCCGGGCCACCGTTTCGGTTTCTTCCCTTCGGTTTCCGCCGGCTGGAACCTCCACAACGAGCAGTTCGTCAAGAGCGGCGCCCGCTGGATCAAGCAGTTCAAGCTCCGCGGTTCCTTCGGTCTGACCGGTAATGACTACGCCAATACGCGATTCATCTACAAGGAAGGCAAGTGGACTACCACGACCACCTCGTACGCCCGCTTCGGTTCTACCGACGGTACCTCGATGGGTTACACCTCCGAGCCGGTAATCGCCAACCCGCTGGCAACCTGGGAGACCGCACGTCAGACCAACATCGGTGCCGACATGGCCTTCGCAGTCAGCAAGGGCGGTGTCATCAATCTCTCGGTGGACCGCTTCCTCGAGGACCGTACCGGTATTCTGATGAGCCCGAACTCGATTCCGGGTATCATCGGTATCGGTTTCGCCGACATGAACATCGGTAAGACCAAGAAGAACGGCTGGGAGTTCGATGCAGGCTTCTCCAAGAAGGTGAACAAGAACTTCGACTACTATGTGAAGGGCAACTTCACGTATGTCCACAACGAGGTCGTCTATAAGGATGAACCGGGCACGATGCTCGCCTGGCAGAAAGAGGAGGGCAACCGAATCGGCCAGAACTTCGGCTATGTGGTGATCGGCTACTTCAAGGACCAGCAGGATATCGACAACTCGCCGCTCCAGCAGGTGGGTTCCACCCCGATCCCCGGTGACTTCAAGTACCTCGACTACAACAGCGACGGCGTCGTCAACGAATACGACAAGGTCGCCATCGGTTACTCCAAGATTCCGGAAATCATCTACGGTTTCTCGCTGGGCGCTGCTTATAAGAACTTTGCCGTGGACATCCATTTCCAGGGTGCCGCACACAGCAGCGTGTTCATCTCCAACTACCTGATGTATGAGTTCTACAACCGCGGCCGTGTCCAGGATATTCACCTGGGCCGCTGGACGCCGGAGACGGCCGACACGGCTACCTACCCGGTGCTCCATGTCGGTGCAACGAGCCAGAACCACATCCGGAATTCCTTCTTCCTCAAGGAGAACGCTTATCTGCGTCTGAAGAACGTGGAAGTCTCCTATAACCTCAAGTTTGCCAAGACGGCGGCGCTCAAGAGCGTCCGGTTCCACGTCAGCGGCGTCAACCTCGCAACCTGGGACAAGATCGGCGTGGTGGACCCGGAGACTCCGACCGGATCGACCGGTGCCGTTTATCCGCAGACGATGGGTCTCAGTTTCGGCGCAAGCCTCTCATTCTAACATAGGAGGACCCGATTATGAAAAATACTTTTAGAATTTTCTTGATTGCAGCGGTCGCCCTCACGGGCATGACGTTCTTCTCCTCCTGCGAGAAGTTCCTCAACCAGGCGCCGAACGGTGAACAGACCAAGGAGTACATCTTCGAGGACTACCTCCGTTCGCAGCGCTATCTCGACCAGCTCTACTACAATATGCCCAACACCTGGGTCAAGGACGGCAAGTTCTCCACCTCTTCCACGACGCGCTACGGCTTCATGGAGTCGGCAACGGACATGGCCGAGTATTCCGCTACCTACGGTGTGGCCAACATGTCCTTCAACGTAGGTAACTGGCGTTCCAGCTACGCTACCGAGGAGATCGAGAATGTCTGGTACACCTGCTACCGGCAGATCCGCCGCGCGTGGATGTTCCTCGACAACTATAAAAACTTCCTCAACGAGCCGGCCGGCCGCAAGGAGCTGATGCAGGGTGAATGCCACTTCTTCCTGGCTTACTACTATGCGGAGCTCCTGAAGCGCTACGGCGGCGTTCCCCTCGTCAAGAAGGTGCTGAGCCTGGAAGACGACTACCGGATTCCGCGTTCGACCTACGACCAGGTGGCCCAGTTCGTCCTGGACGAGCTGACCCTGGCTGAAGGCCTGCTTCCGGACGAGTGGCCTACCGAGGACTTCGGCCGTGCCACCAAGGCATGGTGCAAGGCGCTCCGTACCCGCGTGCTCCTCTACTGGGCTTCTCCGCTCAACAACCCGAACGGTGACGTCCAGAAGTGGAAAGATGCCGCTGCGGCAGCCAAGGATTGCATCGATTACTGCGAGACCAACGGCTACCACGGCCTCAGCAATGACTGGCAGGGCATCTTCTTCAGCACGGACCCGCAGACCAACAAGGAGTTCGTCATCTTCAGCCGTTCCACCACCTACACGCACACCTTCAACACCAAGTTGATCAACTACGAGCAGGCTACCCCGGGCGACGACTTCTGGGGCTACGGCAGCAACGGCCCGACCCAGAACTTCGTGGACCGCTTCCCGGTCATCACCTTCGACGGCGGCGGCAATGCCATCGGCACCGAGGATTTCGACTGGAACAACACGGAGCATGTGGCGAACATCTACAAGAACCGCGACCCGCGTTTCTATTACACCGTGCTCTACAACGACCGCAAGTGGATCACCCGCAAGATCGAAACCTGGCATGACGGTGCCACCTACGGCAAGGATATGGATCCGAAGAACCACCTCTTCACCAAGACCGGTTACTACCTGCGTAAGTTCTGGCAGCGTACCTGCAAGAGCAAGCAGAACCCCGGCTCCAGCAAGGTCTTCGGCTTCTACCTCCGTTTCACCGAGCTCTATTTCGACTACGCAGAGGCGATGAACGAGGCCTACGGGCCTGATTCCGACGGCGGACTGGGCGGCATGACGGCTATTCAGGCCATCAATGCAACCCGCGCCCGTCTAATCTGCGCAGCCGGAGCGGCAGCAGACAAGAACACCAAGGAGGAGCGTGCCGAGAATCCGGACTTCCCTGTGCTTCCCGCAGGCCTTCCGGGTCTCCCCACCGGTCTGAGCAAAGACCAGGCACGTGCCAAGATCCAGAACGAGCGCATCATCGAGTTTGCGTTCGAGGATCAGTATTTCTATGACATTCTCCGCTGGAAGCGGGGTGAGGAACTCATCGGCGGTACCATCTACGGTATCGACATCATCAAGTCCGGTGAATCCTTCGCCTACAGCAAGATGTGGATTGAGGACCGTGAATTCGATCCGAAACGCATGTACCGCTATCCGATTCCTCAGAGTGAAGTTTACAACCTCGGTATTTCCCAGAACGAAGGATGGTAAAAGGAGGCACTATGAAACACTTATATAAATATATAGCAATCTTGCTTGCCCTGGTCCTCATCGCACCGGTTGCAGGTGCGCAGGGCAAGAAGGCCAAGGAACAGCCGGTTACCGTCTCCGGTAACGTCGTCAACGAGAAGGGCCTTCCGATGATGGGTGTCCGGATTACGGTCCAGGATTCCTTCATCGACACCGAGTCCGACGAGTATGGCGACTTCACCATCACCGTGCCGAGCATCGGCGCCGTCCTGGTCTTCAATACGGACTACTACTATGAACTGCAGCAGACGGTGACTTCGGCCGACGGTTTCTACCGGATCGTGCTGAAGGAAGCGCCGGCAGGGCAGGGTACCTACGATGTGGTGCACATGCCGTATCGTGACACCAAGAAACGCGACCTGAACGCATCCATCATGACGATCGGTGCGGAGGAGCTGGACAAGAGCAAGGTCACCTCGCTCGGTAACGCCCTCTCCGGCCGCGTGCTCGGTATGACCTCCCGCCAGTATGCCGGTATGCCGGGTGCCGATGAGGCTACCTACCGTATCCGCGGCGTGCGTACCCTCTTCGGCGGCAACCAGAACGGTGTGGACTGCTACGGCGTGGCTACCCCGCTCATCATCGTGGATGGTTTCGAGCGCACGTTCGACGATCTCGATGCCAATGAGATCGAGTCCTTCAGCGTCCTTAAGGACGCCGCAGCGACGGCCATTTATGGTAACCGCGGTGCGAACGGTGTCATTCTCGTGACCACCAAGCGCGGTATGACCAACAAGCGTACCATCGAAGTCAAGTACAACGAAGGCGTCCTGACGCCGACCGACTGCTATCCGGACTACGTGGACGCTCTCACCTATGCGCAGTGGTACAACGAAGCCCGCAAGAACGACGGTCTCACGCCGATCTATACGGACGACGACATGAACCACTGGCGGACCAACGATTCCCCGCTGACCCACCCGAACGTTTCCTTCTACAAGGACCTGATGGGCAAGTACGCTTCCCAGCGCAAGGCTTCCATCACGATGACCGGTGGTAACCAGATCGCCCGCTACTTCGTCCTCCTGGGCTACACTTCGCAGGACGGTCTGTTCAAGTATCAGCGCACGAATCCGGACTTCCCGTCCATCACCAACTTCTCCAAGTACAACGCCCGTTCCAACCTGGACATCAGCCTCTCGAAGTGGCTGACCCTCTCGATGACCATCGGCGGCCGTATTATCGAACGTAAGTACCCGTACTACGACAGCGATACCTACGGATCGTTCGCCGGTGAACTCTTCGACCAGTTCAAGAACCCGGCAGGTCAGTATCCGCTCTCCTTCACGGGTGTCGACCCGGACCTGCAGAAAGAGGTCTTCATGCTCGGTGGTAACTCCGTCTACAAGAAGAACCCGCTGGCCCTGATGGCTTATCGCGGTTACAACGAACTGACAGGCCGTTATTACCAGATTTCCGGCCGCGCAAAGGCCGACCTGAGTGAGTTCGTAACCCCTGGTCTGACCGTCGAGTTCGCCGGTCACCTGGACGGCTACAACTCCTACCGTGTGGCCAAGAACCGCACCTTCCGCGTCTGGCAGTATTCGAAGAACGCCCTGGGCAACGACGTTTACACCAGCTTCGGTACCGACGGTTCCCTCTCCACCAGCGGTTACTACGGCACGACCCGTTACTACGGTATGGACGCCGAGATCAAGTACAACCGCGTAATCGGTGACCACGTGGTCGACGCCATGGCTACCTGGAACCGTTACCAGGAGGTGCTCTCGGGCAACAATAAGTCCGACTATCGCCGTGAGAACTTCGCCCTCTGGGGACGTTACGGCTACAAGAACCGCTACTTCTTCGATTTCACCGCCTGCCTCTCCGGCAGTGAGAAATTCTACCACACCGAACATCCGCGTTCCTTCTTCCCGGCTGGCGCCTTCTCCTGGGTCATCTCCGGTGAAAACTTCATGAAGGAAGCCAAGGCTGTGGATTACCTGAAGCTGCGTCTTTCGGCCGGTCTCTCCGGTAACAACGAGTACTCCTTCACCGATATCAACGGCGACGACGAGCGTTATCCCGCCCGCGAGCGTTGGTGGGTCTCCGGTACTTCCAGCGGCTACCTCCACTTCGGTACGGCTGCTACGGCGCTGAACCTCGTGTATGAAGGCCGTATGTCCAACCCGGATGCCTGCATCGAGAAGGCCTTCATGGCCAATGTGGCCCTTGAGGGTACCCTCTTCAACCACCACCTCGACTTCGACATCGAGGGCTGGTTCGAGCGCCGTTTCGATGCCTACACGGCAGCTATCGGCCGCTATCCGAAACTCCTCGGTGTGCTCGACAACCGTATGCCGATCACCAACGACGGTATCGTGCACAGCGCCGGTGCAGAGTTGATGCTCACCTGGCACGGTCAGAGCGGTAAGTTCAAATACAACATCATGGGTCAGGTTTCCTATACCGATAACCGCATTATCGAAATGGGTGAGCCTTTCCGTGAGTTCGACAACCTCTGGCAGACCGGTCAGCGCACCCGTATGGACTACGGTCTGATCTTCCTGGGCTTCTTCAAGGACCAGGCAGATGTGGACAACAGCCCGGAACAGGGATTCGGCGCCTATGGCGTGGGTGATATGAAGTACAAGGATGTCAACGGTGACAACATCGTGGACGCCAACGACTACGTTCCCCTCGGCGAGGGCCGCGACCCGCGTCTTTCCACCGGTTTGAACATCAACGTTGAATATGCCGGCGTCGGCCTCGATGTCCTGATTCAGGGCACCGGTTATCAGACCAACTACCTCTATGCGGATGCCGTCCGTGCTTTCTACGACAACGGTACCGCCCAGAAGTGGATGGCCGGCCGTGTCGTCATCGACGACAGCGGCGTAGCTACCAATGCAGAGACGGCTACGTATCCCCGCTTCTCCACCGCGAACAACTTCGACAACAACTACCGCATCTCCAGCTTCTGGATGGAGAACGCCGGTTTCGTCCGCGTCAAGAACGTCGCGCTGAGCTACACCTTCCCCAAGAACTGGCTGAAGAAGGTGGCGGTTGACAACGTCAAGATTTATCTCAACGCGTACAACCCCCTCTCTTTCACCAACTCTTCTCTGAGGGAGAAACACATCGATGCGGAGGACTGGCTGGCCGGTTCCATCCGTTATCCGCAGACCAAACTCTACAGCATCGGTATCGACTTAACCTTCTAAGCGTATGAAAAAGTTTATCAAAGCATTTATCATAGCTGTCACATTCCTCTCCCTGACATCCTGCGAGCGCGAGTTTATCGAGCCGTGGCCGCCGGATGCAGCACGTACCCAGGAGGATGTCTGGGGTTACTACAAGTATGTGAAGGGCGCACTGGACGATATCTATGCCCGTTACATCTTCTGCCGTCACATGAATGAGGTGTACGGTAGCTACGGCATGCTGGCCTGCGCGACCGATGAGGCCGAGCACTCGCTGCCGAATGCCGGTGTCCAGAAGTTCACCAACGGCAACTGGACCTCACTCAACACCCCGACCATTTACTACGGCAATGCCCAGGTGAGCCTCAACGGCCGTCAGCCCTGGATCAACGCCTACCTGGTCATCCGCAAGGCAAATACCTTCCTGGCCAACGTGGACAACTCCGTCCTGATCGATGACCTGGACGACCCGACCCGCCGCTACGAGCGGACCTGGTTCAAGGGCCAGGCCTACTTCCTCCGTGCATGGGCGGAACTGGAACTCTTCCGCCGTTATGGCCGGTATGTCATCTCCACCAAGGTGGAGCAGGTCGATGATCCGGAACTCTACCGCGACCGCAACACCCTCGAGGAGTGCTACAACCAGATTATCAAGGACTGCGATGCCGCTATCGACTCGCTGCCTACGCTCTGGGACGATGACAACTGGGGCCGCGCCAACCGCGCTGCCGCCCAGGCCCTCAAGTCCCGCGTGATGCTCTACTATGCCAGCCCGCTCTACCAGGGTGACTACGACACCTGGGGCAACCCGGCCGGTACGGTGGGCGATGTCCAGCGCTGGATCAACGCTGCTGACGCAGCCCGTCAGGCTATCAACGACAACGAGTTTTATGAACTCTCCCGCGTGACCGTCCCCGGCGCTGCGCCGACCAAGGCCAACTACGGTGTCAACACCAAGGTGGGTTCCTATAACTACGTGATTTCGATGGCCGTCGACCTCGACAACCACGAACAGATCTGGACCACCGAGCGCACCACCACCAACACCTCGCTCTGGGAGCGATACAACCTCCCGGCCGGTGTGGACGGTTTCAACGGCTACACCAACCCGACCCAGGAGATGGTGGACGCCTTCGAAATGCGTACCGGCGATCCGTTTGACTGGAACAACCCGACCCACGCTGCCAACCCCTATGCCAACCGTGATCCCCGCTTCTATGCGTCGATTCTCTACAACGGTTACTATTGGGGCAACAGCACCTCCAAGGGCTACTTCATCGACACCTGGTGCGATACGCTCAAAGACGGTACCCCCTGCGTGGGTGGTGTCCACCGCCAGCGTCAGCTGAAGAACAGCACCAAGACCGGTTACTACCACCGCAAATTCCTCACCGAGGCCTTCTACGCATACACCTCCGGTAACTACTCCAACCAGAAGCGTGCCCGCCACGAGTTCCGTTTTGCTGAACTGCTGCTCAACTACGCAGAGGCTTTGAACGAGGCTTACGGCCCGACCGTTCCGGATCCGAAGGGTGAACTTCGCGGCCTCTTTGAGGAGGACGAAGGCGGTATCAACACCGCTCAGGGTGCGATCAACGCCATCCGTGCCCGTGTCGGCATGCCGCCGCTCAAGGCTGCTCAGGTCGTTTCGCAGGCAGCCATGCGTGAAGCCATTCACCACGAACGCCAGATCGAGCTCTGCTTCGAAGGCCACCGTTTCTACGATGTCCGCCGCTGGAAAGAGGGTGAGAAGTTCGGCCAGCCGATCCACGGTATCGAAATCTTCCCGAAAGGCTTTGGCTCGGACGGCCGTCCGACCGGTTTCGAGTACAACGTCTTCAAGGTTGAGGACCGCCATTGGGAAGACAAATACTACTGGTGGCCGGTTCCTTACACGGAAATCGTGAAGTACAAGAAGTATGGCGACATCAGCCAGAACCCCGGTTGGTAATGATCCCCTGCAAGCGCGTAAAGTTATGAAAGCAACCAAATACATCTTCATCGCCCTCGCGGCAGTGCTGGCACTGGGTGCCTGCTCGAAGAATGTCTGGATTGACAATGCCGAGCCGAAGGCTTATTTCTCCCACTACGGTTATTCCCAGAATACCGTCTGGAACGTTGATGCCGGTACCTATACTGTCAACTTCGGCATCAACATCGGCGGCCTTCGTCCGGACAACCGCAAGACGCCCATCACGCTGGGCTTTGCCGTCAATCCGGCCATCATCGCCACTTACAATGCGGATATCACCCAGGAGTTTTCCGGTCTGGTAGAAGAACTTCCCGCTTCCTGCTATTCGATTGCAGGCACCACGGCTGAGGTTCCTGCCGATGCAGTTTCCACGGTGATTCCGGTGGTCTTCAACCTGACGGCCATCCAGGCAGCCGGGCTCGATGCAGCCAAGCGCTATGTCGTTCCTCTCGAACTGACTTCCGTTTCGGAGTATGCCCTGAATGAGAAAGAGATGTGCCAGGCCCTCGTCGGGATCGACCTTCGCCAGCCCTCCTTCTACTTCTATGCAAACCGTTCGGGCGTCGTTCTTGCCTCCCGCAAGCTGATTCCGGACTCCAACGACTATACCGATTCCTTCACGATTGCCGGTTACGGCGTCCCGAAGGGCGAGTATACCATTCAGGTCGCTTATGACGCCGCTGCTTTTGCCGCAGCGCCCACTTCGATCATTCCGAAGAGTTCCCTGATCATTCCGGAAGATGCCGTTACCATCAAGACCGACCAGATCGTTTACAAGAGCGAATCCGAGCCGGCTGTGGTGAAGGTTGAATACGATCCGAGCAAGCTCGAGTTCCTCAAGGCCTACTACCTTCCGCTCTCCATCTCATCCACGTCGGCTTATGCTCCCTATGAAGAGTATAAGACGGCATTCGTCAAGGTGGAGATGAAGAACCGCTACGAGAAGAACTACGCTTCCGTCCTGACCGTTCACTCGGCTACGACCAACCGTACGGGTGCCTATGCTGCCAAGAAAGCGCCGACCAGCTACCTGGCTGACGTGATCGAGATGCAGTGCGCCACCAACAACACCGTGGCTGGTGCGACGGCAACGGCGGCCACTTCGGCTACGTACAACAACAAGTATATGCGTATCAAGCTCGTCCCGACCGCGGACCCGAATATCTTTGATATCGAGTACATCCGTGTGACCGACAAGACCAACAAGAAGCAGAATTCTGCGGAAACCCTCGAGGCAGATCCGGACAATCGCAGCTACTATGACTGGGTCAAGGAGCAGTTTGTCCTGAACTATCGCTGGCGTCACCCTGACAAGGCTACCGGCGAATGGGTCACCGTTTCCGAGATTATGCAGGCGAACTAGTTTTCAGGGAATTTCCCCTGGAGGACATTCTGAGAAGCATCCCGGGCCCGGGATGCTTCTTTTTTTCGAGTAATCGCTTGCAGAACGGGAGGATTTTATTATTTTTGTAGGGTTATGACCTACGCTTGCCATCAATATTTCCTCAGCTCCCCGGCCTCCCAGCGTGTTGTTCTTCTGATCGGGGGGGGTATTATGTAGCTATAAATCAATGATTTAAATAGCTTGCGCATCACCCGTAAGGGCGGTGCGCATTTTTGTTTTGTGTCGAGCAATTATTCAAAACTACAATAAAACAAAACGTTAGATAGATGAAACAGGAACAGATCCAATCCCGCGCCCACTACCAGGCTCCGGCGCTCAAGCTTTTCCGGATCTCTCTCGAGGGCGGTGTCTGCCAGGCGCTGAGCAATCCTCCGATCGATCCTTACACGGGCCTTCCTCTCGGAAACGATTTTTAAACCCACAAAAACAGAAACGACTATGAAAAAGACAATCAAATTCTTTGCGATCCTGGCGGTTCTGCTTTTTGCGGCCTCCTGCCAGGAGAACAACCTGGACAACGGCCAGGGGCTTGACAGCGGCAAGCTGAACCTGACGGCAACAATTGTTACGCCGGATGCTTCCCGCGTCACCTACGACGTGGACAACGAGACGACCCATACCATCACCCCGTCCTGGACGGTGGGCGACAAGATCATCGGTTTCGATGATGAGGGCGTGACCTTCACTTTCGAGGTGGCGTCGCTCAACGGCGACCACGCTGTTCTTGATGACGGTGGATACGTCCCGGGTTCCGCTACGAAACTCTACGCGATTTATGCTCCCGGCAAGCTTGCCTCCGACATCTCGGCGAATACCCTCTCCGTGGACCTCGGTACGCAGAGCGGTGAGCTGGACGAAGATTCCCCGGTGCTGATGTGCGCTACGGCGGCCATCACCGGCAGCGACGTTACGCTGGACTTCGAGAACCAGACAGCCATCATCGGCGTGACGAAGTTCAAACTTCCTGCAGCCGGTACGCTGACCTCCATCTCGGTGGACGGCCTCGTAACGGCCGGCACCTTCGAGGTGAGCGGTGACGTCCTGGTGCTGACTCCCGCCACAACGACCGCTACGGCCACTGCCACGGGCAGTTGGGCAACGGGCGCTGAAAACGTCTGCGAGACGGCCATCTACTTTGCAACGCTGCCTACGGCCTCTGCCAAGATTGCCCTCCGCGCGAGCGACGGTGTCAACGACTACGGCAACCTGGCCAGCATCGCAGCAACGGACATTGCAGCCGGCAACTACTACTATATGGCCAAGAACCTCGGCGCTCCCGTCGCTGAGGTGGCCGGCGTGAAGTACGGCACGATTGATGATGCCTGGGCAGCCGCCAACCGCGCAAATTCCGCTGTAACGGTCACGCTGCTGGACAACTGTTCGGCAGCCGCCCGTCTCGCACTGGATGCAACCGGTACCGGCGCGGTGACCTTCGACCTGAACGGCCATAACCTTGTTACCGCCAATCAGATCCGCGTAACTGGCCGTAGCCTGACCCTGACGGACAACTCCTCTGCCGTTCTGGCGGAGCAGGGCGTCATTTCGACGACTTATACGGGAGGAAGATTGGTTTACGTCAACGGCGGTTCCTTCACGATGCTGGGCGGAACCGTGAATCGCAGTTGTAACGGCAACTATCAGGCAGTTTTTGCACAGAACAGTTCCTCGATAACGATTTCCAGTGGTAAAGTGATTTCGAATCACTCCAGCGTGTATTGCGAAACCGAGTCTTCCATTACGATTGATGGAAACGCCATTATCCAGGCGGACACGACGGCCGTAAACAACAATGGCGGTACGCTGTTGATCGAAGGTTCTCCCGTGATTACCGCCAGCCTTGGCGGTGACGGCGGATACGGTGTCCGTTCCCAGGGAACCGGTACGACTACGATTCGTGGAACTGCTTCCATTACGGGTGATAACGCTATTTATGCCCAAACGGGTACGACAGTCACAATCAGCGGTAATCCGACCGCACACTCCGATGCGGGCTCTACGCTCTATGCCGCAGCCGGTACCATCAATATCTCGGGCGGTACTTTCAGCCGCGGCGGAACCGGTAACGGTTATGTGGCTTATACGGGTAATGCCGATGGCCGGATCAACATCTCGGGAGGTACTTTCACCAATACGCCTACTTCCTCTGTCGTCAGGGCTTATACGACAGGAAGTGTGATTACTGTGACGGGCGGATGCTTTATCGCGAAGGGTATCAACCCTATTGACGTGTATAACGGAACCGTCTATGTTTCCGGTGGAGTCTTTAACAAACCCATCCAGCCGACCTATGCGGTGGATGCTTCCTCGAATGAGTATGTGAATGTCCTGAATACGGAACCCTCCACGGCGGATGCCTGCCCGTTCACCCTCAGTGCAGCTTCCGCTACCCCGAAGGTCGCAACCGTCACCCAGAGCTCCTATACCTGGGAATTTGCTACGGTTGACGCCGCATTCAAGGGGGCGGATCTCCGTGCAAAGAGCAATGGTATCTCGACGGTTACCCTTGATGACGACTGTGCGGCTGCTTCGACCTTGACGATCGGCTCCGGCAACATCTATGCTGCGAAACTCGACCTGAACGGTCATACGCTTTCCTCCTCTTCGTCGCCGGCAGTCACGACTGCAAGTACATTCGTCCTCCAGGACAGCGGAGCGGGTGGCGAATTGACGACGACCGGGGCTGTCGCCCTGAACGTCACTGACGGAATCACCTCCGTCAACAGCGGCTCCGTCTATGGCGCTACCAATGCTGCGACTGTCTCGGGCGGTACGTTGAATATCTATGATGCTCACATCTACGGCGAAGGCGCAGCGGATATCGTCAAGACTGCGGGTAGCATCTCGCTCTCCGGCGGTTATTACCGCTATGAGCCCGATGGCGCGTGGTTGGCGGACGGTTATGCTTCCGCAGCCGCAACCGAAGTCTTCAATACCCGTTCCTATGATTACCGGGTAGTGGCATCCGCGGTAGTGGCTACGGTGGCCGGTGAAAACTACGGATCCTGGGATGCTGCCGTCGCTGCCGCCAACTCTTACGGCGGCGCTGATGCAACCGTTGCAATGCAGCTGCAGGAAGATGTCACCACGGGTGTGGCAATCACGTTGTCTAATGCTTCCAAACCGATTGTGCTGGATTTGAACGGACATACCATCACCGCTTCGGTCGCTGCATTCCTGAATTGTACCAATGAATTGACCATTACGGATACTGGTTCGCCGAAGGGTATGATTACCAGCAACCAGGTTAATGTTATCAATAAAGTCAGCACAGGTACGATTATTTTGGACGGCTGTGTAATCAACAGTACCGCATCTTTCTCTTCTTACTGGTATAGTGATGGCGTCGTAAGATTGAACAACAGCAGTTCCACCGTTCACGTTCGCAATGGAGCCAGAATCTATGCTACTAAGGATCTGGCCGGACTGGCCAATCGTGGCGGCACCGTTACCATTACGGATTCTGAAATATCTTCGGGCACAGAAAGTGCAGGTGTTCCGGCGATTACTACTGCAGGTACTTCTGCCACTACCACGATCAATTCCGGTAGTTTCTTCTCGTCAGCTACCTCGCGTGCCGTTCTCGTTTCTGCGGCTGGATTAGCCAAGGATGCGGCAGCGGGCCATACTGAAATCAACGGAGGTTACTTCTACGCCTCCGGCGGAGCTGTTGCCATAAAAGGCAACTATTCATCCGGCGACCATATGTCCAAGATTACCATCAATGGCGGTTACTTTAGTACAACCACGGTCTGGTCCGGTAAATCTCCGACCTATGGTTCCGGTAAGAGCGAGCAGGACTGCTCCGTGACGCATACCCATGCGACCACGGGTGAAACCTACACCTACACCTTCAAGGTAGCTACGACTCCCGAGCCGTAACGGCTTTCACCAAATTGTATTTCGAAGGGGATCCGCTCAACGGGTTCCCTTCGTTGTTTCAGTGAGAGGTTTTTCGTAACTTTGTCCTTAAACAATCAAAGTCTGACAACCTATGAAACGATTCTTTCTTTCCATTCTCGTTTTGGCGATGGCCTTCACGGCGCTTCGCGCAGAAGACAAGGTCATCCGCAAGGTGCTTGAAATGGGCAAAACTGACAACCGCGTGATGGAACACGTGGACATCCTCTCCAATGTGATCGGCGGCCGGCCGGTGGGTTCGCACAACCTCGAAGACGCCGAGCGCTGGGCCATCGAAACCTTCAAAGCAATGGGCCTCGAGGTGATGGTGCAGGAGGTGGGGGAGGCCCCCATCGGATTCAGCCGCGGCCCCTGGAGCGGCAAGATGCTCGCTGCCGACGGAATGACGCTGCATTTCGGAACGCCGTCCTATACGGCGGGAACGCGCGGCGCCCAGAAGGGCATCGCCCTGCTCGAGCCCAAATCCACCCGCGAGTTCGAACGGATGAAAGGCAAGCTCAAAGGCGCCTGGGTGCTGCTGGAGAGCCGTTCTACCGGACGCTGTATCGACTGGTCTCCTGCGGCCGATTCGGCACGCGCCGTCAAGATTTCGCAGAACGATTCCATCGAGCAGTTGAACAACGAAATCCGTCGCTACAACTATACCCACGAGGATAAGAAGCCCCTGCATAAGCTGAAGAAAGACGACGCGCTCTTCTATCGTCAGATGGTGGAGGCGGGCGTGGCCGGGTTCATCCAGGCTTCGGATCTCCCGATTACCTGCCTGGCAGATCGCGCAAACTATAAGAAACTCACCTGGGAGACGCTTCCGCGCGTGTGTGATATCAAACTCGACGAGCATCAGTTCGCCGTCATCAAGCAGAAACTCTTGGAGTTCCAGGAGGTCATCCTGGAGTTCGACATCCGCAACCACTTCTTCCTCGGCCCCGTGAAGTACCACAACGTAATCGGCGTGCTCAAGGGTAGCAAATATCCCAAGGAGTATGTGATGATGGGCGGCCACCTGGATTCGTACGACATTGCGACGGGTGCCGTGGACTGCGGGAACGGTTCCGCGGTGGCCATCGAGGCGGCGCGTCTGCTGACCGCAGCCGGCGCCAAACCCAAGCGCACGATGCTCTTCTGCCTCTGGACAGGGGAGGAGTACGGTCTGCTGGGCAGCACCTATTTCGTAGAGAACAAGACGGTTCCCATCGACAAGATTTCCAACTACTTCAACCGCGACGGCGGCCCGACCGCATCGACCTCCATCACCGTTCCGCCGGCCATGTACGACGACTTCGTGAAGGTGGCCGAGCCGGTGAAGGAGTACACTCCGGGCATTCCCTTCACGGTGAACAAGCGGGAAGGTCCCGCACGGCCCAAGCCCAAACGCGCCGGCGGTTCCGACCACGCTCCGTTCCAGATGGCCGGCGGTGCCGCCCTCTCGCTGAACTGCACCGATCCGCTGGGCTATAACTTCGTTTACAACGACATCTGGCACACGGAGAACGACATCTACAACAAGGTGATTCCCGTCTATATGGAACACTCCGCCGTCGTGACGGCCGTCATTGCCTACGGTATCGCCAACCTGGATCACCTTCTCTCCCGGGAAGGCCTCTGGGCGGAGGATTAGGCAGGATTTTGCTCGCTTCGCTGCGCGAAGCTGCGCATTCCTGGGCGCTCCCGCGCGGGGACAGCCCGAAGATAAGCAGGCCCGCCTGACAGCGGGCCGCGCTTTTTGTGCGACACGGGTCCGGACCGCAAGCTAGCTTGCATCCGAACCCGCGTTGCACAAAAATAGCCGCAATTCTTGCGGCTTATCTTCGTAGCGGGGGCCAGGATTGAACTGGCGACCTCATGATTATGAATCATGCGCTCTAACCGACTGAGCTACCCCGCCCTCACTTTTGTTGAGGTAGACGGATTCGAACCGCCACTAAGAGGACCAGAATCTCTTGTGCTGCCATTACACCATACCTCAGTGTTTTGGGACTGCAAAGGTATAAAAAATCTTTATTCTTCTATATATTTTTGAAAAAACTTGTCGCGCGGGTGTGGCTCGGGGACTATCTTCCCAGCAGCACCACCGCGTAGGCGGAGATTCCCTCCTCGCGGCCGACGGGACCCAGTTTCTCGGTGGTGGTCGCCTTCACGGAGACGCAGTCGGTGCCGACTCCCAGCAGGGGCGCGATCGCTTCCCGCATCTGCACGACGTAGGGGGCGATCTTCGGCTTCTGCGCCAGCAGTGTCATATCGGCGTTGACCACATACCAGCCCGCCTCGTGGACCATCGCCACCACCTGCTCCAGCAGCCGGCGGCTGTCGATGCCACGATACGCCTCGGAGGTGTCCGGGAAATGCTGTCCGATATCGCCCAGCGCGAGAGCACCCAGCAGCGCGTCGCACAGGGCGTGCAGCAGTACGTCACCATCAGAATGGGCCACGCAGCCCTTCGTGTGGGGAATCTTCACCCCGCCCAGCACCAGCGGAAGCCCCTCGGCCAGCGCATGGATATCGTATCCGTTCCCGATTCGCAAATCTGTCATAACCGTAAGTCTTTTCTGCAAATGTACGCTATTTATTCGTAACTTTGTACTTTGTACAAAAACCGACCGAAGCATGGCACGCATCACTTTCTTCAGCACCCCGGAGCCGCGGCAGTACCATTACACGCCGCGCTACTACGACGAGCGCAAGGAGCGTCTGGAAGAACTCTATAAGAAATACGGCCGTACCCCGGAAGGGGAGAAGCGGGCAGAAGAGCAGCTGGCGGCGGAAGAGGCCGCCGGCGCGCATCCGAAAGAGCACTATGTGCCCGGCAGCCTGATTCACGGGGCCTATGCCCGTGCACGCCAGAATGCCGCCGAGCCGCACAACCGCACCCGCTCGCGTCTGAAAAAGATTCTCACAGTGGGTTCGATCCTGCTGATTATCGTGCTCGTCTGGTTCCTGAGCAAAGGTTTTCTTCAGATGACGCGTTAGCCTATGCTGAAAGTTCTGCCCGAAAACCTGTCGAACCTGATCGCCGCCGGAGAGGTGGTGACCCGTCCCGCTTCTGTCGTCAAAGAGCTGATGGAGAATGCTGTGGATGCGGGCTCCGGCTCCGTGACCGTGACGGTGACCGATGCCGGCCGCACGCTGATTCAGGTAATCGACGACGGCTGCGGCATGTCGCCGGAAGAGGCCCGGCTCTGTTTCGAGCGTCACGCAACCTCCAAAATCAGCGAAGCGGCAGATCTTGAGCGGATCACGACGTTCGGTTTCCGCGGCGAGGCGCTCCCTTCCGTCGCGGCGGTGGCCGAGGTGACGCTTCGCACCCGTCGCCCGGAAGATACCGTGGGCGCTGAGGTCGTGATGGCCGCCTCCAAGCAGGTCTCCGCCGGACCTGTCTCCGCCCCCTCGGGCACCAACATCGCGGTCCGCAACCTCTTCTACAACGTGCCGGCCCGCCGCAAATTCCTCAAGAGCGACAACACCGAACTGCGCGCCGTCATCCAGGAGTTCCTGCGCGTGGCCCTGACGCGGCCCGCCCTGAACCTGCGCCTGATCTCCAACGGCAAGGATCTCTACAACCTGCGCAAGGCCGCCAGCCACAAGCAGCGCATCCACGACCTTTTTGGCCGGGAACTGACCTCCGACCTGGTGGAGGTGGGCGAGGAGACCTCCGTGGTGACCGTCCGCGGTTATGTCGGAGCGCCGGAAGCCGCCCGCAAGACCCAGGGCAACCAGTTCCTCTTTGTCAACGGCCGCTATTTCCGGTCGGCCTATCTGCACAAGGCCGTCTGCCGTCCCTACGAAAAACTGATTCCGGAGGGCTATACGCCCGCGTATTTCCTCTGGCTTGAGACCGAGCCCGACAAGGTGGATGTCAATATCCACCCCGCCAAGACCGAGGTCAAGTTTGCCGAGGAGCAGATGGTTTTTGAGATGCTCGCCGCCGTGGTGCGCGAAGCGCTGGGGCGCAACGCCCTGATGCCCACGATCGATTTCGACATGAAAGGAGCGCCCGACATTCCCACGCTGCAGTCCACCGTTTCCCGCAGCGGATATGTGGCTCCGCCCAAGATGGATTTCAATCCGCTGTTCGATCCTTTCAAGACCGCGCAGCAGCCGGATTTCCTGCAGGTGGAGAGCCCGAAGCCGTATGACCATACGGGCTTGACGCAGCTGTTTGAAGATGCGCCGGCTTTTGCCGCGGAGGAATTCGTCCTGCTGGGCGGCAAGTATATCGTGACCAAGAACGAACGGGGGCTGCTGGCCGTCCATATCGGCAGGGCCCGCGAGCGGATCTTCTACGAGCGCTACCTTGAGCGGATCGCAGAACGGCTCCCGGTGGCCCAGCAGAGCCTCTTCCCGGTGACGCTGCAACGCACGCCGGAGGAGTGCCTCACGATTGAAGAGGAGGCCCAGACCCTGGCCGATCTCGGATTCGACATCCGTCCGCTCGGCGGCGGAACGCTGGTGGTAAATGCCCTCCCCGAAGGCTATCCTGCCGATCCGGAAGGTGTGGCGAAGGCGGTGGACGAACTGATCGCCGCCCTGCGTGAAGAGACGCTCTCAGACGATTACAAGACCTTCCTGGCCAGCCGGATGGCCCGCAGTGCCGCCGCTTCCGGAAGCGGCCGCATTACGCGTCAGGGGGCGCAGGATCTGCTGGCTCAGCTCTTCCAGTGCCGCCAGAGCGACCGCACCGCCGACGGCCGCAAAATCATCTTAACCATCACCCTCGAAGAACTCGACAAACAGTTATGAATTTCGATACAGGCCGTCCCCGGCTCTTTCCCAATCTCCCGCCTGTTGTCCGCAACCTGGTCATCATCAATATCGTGGTGATGATCGCCACCTGGCTGGGCGGCGACCGGATGTACGGCACATTCGCCCTATTCTCCTTCGGATCGCCCCTTTTCCGCCCGTGGCAGCTGGTCACCCACATGTTCATGCACGGCGGATTCTGGCATATCTTCTTCAACATGTACACGCTGGCCATCTTCGGCCCGGTGCTGGAAAATCAGTGGGGGAGCAAGAAGTTCCTGCTCTTCTACTTTGTCGTGGGACTCGGCGCGGCGCTTTGCCACAACCTGGTGATGCACCTGCAGATTACCCACGCTGCCTCGGCCGGCAACATGGCCCTGGCACAGAGCCTGATGCGGGTGCCGACCATCGGCGCCTCGGGCGCCATCTACGGTGTGCTGCTGGGCTTTGCCATGCTCTTTCCGAATGCGGAGCTGCGGCTGCTCTTCCTGCCCTTCTTCCCGCTGAAAGCCAAGTGGCTGATCCTGGTCTTCGCCGCTATCGAGCTGCTGACCGGCGTCATGGGTACGCAGGACGGCGTGGCCCATTTTGCACACCTGGGCGGCATGCTCTTCGCCCTGATTCTGATTCTTTACTGGAAGAAACACGGACAAATGTATAACTGATGGAAAACGAAAACGCACTTTTTGACAAGGCCGACCTCGATGAGGCGATTGCCGTCCTGAAGGCCGGCGGTGTGATTCTCTATCCCACCGATACCGTCTGGGGACTGGGCTGCGATGCCACGAACCCCGCTGCGGTGGCCAAGGTTTTTGAACTCAAGCGGCGCGCGGAAAGCAAATCGCTCGTCACCCTCGTGGCGGATGCGGATATGCTCGGCCGCTACGTAAAGGAGATTCCCGAGGTGGCCATCAACCTGATCGAGGTGAACGACCGCCCCATGACCCTCGTCTATCCCGGGGCCGTCAACCTCGCGGCCGGGGTGGTGGCGGAAGATGGCACGGCAGCCATTCGCATCCCCTCCGGAAGCGATTTCTGCGTGCAGCTGATCCGCCGCTTCGGCAAGGCGCTGGTCTCCACGTCGGCCAACTTCTCCGGCGAGGCCACGCCGCTCTGCTACGAAGAGATTCCCATCGACATCATTGAAGCGGCTGACTGGGTGGCTGATCCCTGCCTGGAAGAGGGCGCTACCGGCGAACCTTCGCAGATTCTTCAGGTGGGTCTGCATGGAGAAATCAAAATTATCCGGGAATAAGCGATGGAAAAGCCCGTCACCTGTTTCGTGTCCTACCATGACGATGCGCAGGCCGCCGATACCGTAGCGGCGCTCCGCCGTCAGGCTCCCGTGGGCGACATTTTCCTGCTGGATGAGCCCATCCGTTCTACCGCGGCGCTCCGCGAGATAGCCGCGCGTGCCAAGACGCCCTATACGCTCCTCTTTACGAAATATACCTCGCTGGATTTCATTCTCTTCTCCCTCGAGCGGATGATCGAGGTCCAGCGCTCCACCGGCGCCTCCATGGTCTATTCCGACCGCTTTTTCCGCAAGGATGGCGTCGATACTCCCGCCCCGGTGATTGACTGCCAAAAGGGCTCGCTGCGCGACGACTTCGACTTCGGTCCGGTGACGCTCTGGCGCACCGACGCCCTGCAGGAGGCCGTCTCCCGGATGACAACGGACTATCAATACGCCGGCCTCTATGACCTGCGGCTGAAAGTTTCCCAGAAGGGAACGCTGGAGCATATCAACGAGTTCCTCTACTACGATGTCGAGACCGATACCCGCAAGAGCGGGGAGAAGCAGTTCGACTACGTGGACCCCAAGAACCGCGCCGTCCAGATCGAGATGGAGGCGGCAGTGACCGACCACCTCAAGGCCATCGGCGGCTATCTGGCCCCGGTCTTCAAGAAGGTGGATTTCGGCCACGACGACTTCGCCTTCGACGCCTCCGTCGTGATTCCCTGCCGCAACCGCGTGCGGACTATCGGCGATGCCATCGCCTCCGCGCTGAACCAGAAAACCAAGTACCGCTACAATGTGATTGTGGTGGACGACAATTCTACCGATGGGACGGTCGATGTCATCAAGCGGTTCCTCAGCGACGAGAAACTGATCTACATCGCCCAGGATCCGAGCTACCACGCCATCGGCGGCAACTGGAACGTGGCGCTGCACCATCCTTCCTGCGGCCGCTTCGCCCTGCAGCTCGATTCCGACGACCTGTATTCCGGCCCCGATACCGTGGAGAAGTTCGTCGATGCCTTCTATGAGCAGCAGTGCGCCATGGTGATTGGTACTTATCAAATGACCGATTTTCAGCTGAATCCGCTCCCGCCGGGCATCATTGACCATCGCGAGTGGACCCCGGAAAACGGCCGCAACAATGCCCTGCGCATCAACGGCCTGGGGGCGCCGCGCGGCTTCTGGACACGGCTTCTGCGCACCTTCAATTTTCCCACCACCAAGTATGGCGAGGACTATGCCGTGGGACTCCGCATCTGCCGTGAATACCAGATTGGCCGGATCTGGGAGCCCATCTACAACTGCCGCCGCTGGGAAGGGAATTCCGACGCGGCGCTCGATATCGACCGCGTGAACGCCAACAACTTCTACAAGGACCGCATCCGCACCTGGGAACTCCAGGCCCGGATTGCGCTGAACGCCGCTGCCCGATGAAGCCCCAGCGACAGATTTCGGTAGGCATCTTCTCCGCTCCTGCCGTGCGGATGCACTTTCTGCAGGCGGTGACGTGCGCCGGCTGTCGCTATGAAGGCCGCTACGAGGCCAGGTGGCAGGCGGGAAAGATTCTCTTCGACGGACAGCTTCGCGACGAGTGGATATTCACTCCCGCTGCTGCCCTGGCCGATGGTTTTTCCCCGGCCGTATTCTACCTCTCCGACGTAGTCATCGGCGTGGATTTCCACTGGCAGCGCAAAGAGGTCCAGCGTTTCGCCGGCGCCCTGAAACTGATGGTGGAGGGGGAACAGATCACCGCCGTCAACCTGATTGGCATTGAAGATTACCTGCGCAGCGTGATCTCCTCCGAGATGAAGGCCACCGCTTCGCCCGAATTTCTCAAGGCCCACGCCGTGATTTCCCGCTCCTGGCTGCTGGCGCAGATCGAGCGCCGCGGCAAGGCGCCCGCCGGCCGCCCGGAATTCGTCGAAACAGAAGATACGCTGATCCGTTGGGCCGACCGCGAAGACCACCTGCACTTCGATGTCTGCGCGGACGACCATTGCCAGCGCTACCAGGGACTTTCCCGCCTGCGCGCTACGCGGGCTGATGAAGCCGTGCTGGCAACCTGGGGTCAAGTTCTGACTTTGGATGGCGCACTCTGCGACACCCGCTTCTCCAAGTGCTGCGGCGGCATGACCGAACGCTTCAGCACCTGCTGGGAAAACCGCGACTATCCTTATCTGGCTCCCGTGGCCGACCGTCCCGCCGCCGGCGGCCCCGACTTCTGCGATACGGCCGACGAGGCCGTCCTCTCCCAGGTGCTCAACGATTACGACCTGGAAACCAAAGACTTTTACCGCTGGCGGGTGGAATACGATCGCCACGCCCTCGCGGAACTCATCCGTCGCCGCTCCGGAATCGACTTCGGCGACGAAATCCGCGCCCTGGAACCGCTCGAACGCGGCGCTTCCGGCCGCATCTGGCTGCTCCGCATCGTGGGCAGCCAGCGTACGATGACCGTCGGCAAGGAGCTGACCATCCGCCGCTGGCTCTCCGAGAGTCACCTCAAAAGCAGCGCCTTTGAGGTGTCGCAGGAAGGCGACCGCCTGGTCTTGACCGGCCGCGGCTGGGGCCACGGCGTGGGACTCTGTCAAATCGGCGCCGCCGTGATGGGCCATCGCGGCTACCCGTACGCTGCCATCCTGGCCCACTATTTTCCCGGTTCTGAACTATCCGTCCGATGAACGCGCACAAAAATACCTCCCCGTGGATCTGGATCCCCACGCTCTACTTTTTCGAGGGGCTCCCGTATTTCATTGTGAATACCATCTCCATCCTGATCTTCAAGGATCTGGGCATGGACAACGGCCGGGTGGCGCTGCTCACCAGCCTGATTGGGCTGCCGTGGCTGCTCAAGCCGCTCTGGAGCCCGTTCGTGGATATCTTCCGCAGTAAGCGGTGGTGGATCGTGGTGATGCAGCTGCTGATGGCGGTCTCGGTGGCGCTGGTGGCCCTTTCGCTGCCGCGCGGTTCCACCTTTACCCTCGCGCTCATCTTCTTCGTGATCGCAGGCTTCGCTTCGGCGACCCACGATATTTCGGCCGACGGCTACTATATGATTGCCCTCGACGAGCGCACCCAGTCTGCCTTCGTGGGCATCCGCAACACCTTTTACCGGGTGGCGATGGTCTTCGGACAGGGGGTGCTGGTGGTGTTGGCCGGCTACCTGGAGAAGCGCTCCGGCAGTGCGGTACAGGCCTGGCGGGTGACGCTGTTGGTGACCGCCGGATTGCTGGCGCTGCTCTCGTGGTTCCACGCCATCCTGCTGCCCCGTCCGGCGGACGACCGGACTGCCGAGAAGAAAAACGCCCGCGAAGTGCTGCGCGAATTCGGCCGCGCCTTCGGCTCCTTCTTCACCAAGCCCGGCGTAGGTCTGGCTATCGCCTTTATGTTGCTCTTCCGGTTGCCTGAGGCCTTCTCGGTGAAGATGCTCTATCCCTTCTTCAGTGATGCCACGGCGATCGGCGGACTCGGCCTGGACAAAACGGCCTTTGGTCTGGTCTATGGCACGGCTGGCGTGATTGCCCTTCTGGCGGGCGGGATCCTCGGCGGCCTGGCCATCTCGCGCTTCGGCCTGCGCAAGTGCCTGCTGCCGATGTCGCTCAGCCTCGCGCTGCCCTGCGCGGTCTATCTGATTCTGGCGCTCCTGCAGCCCGCTTCGCTCTGGCTGATCGGCTCGCTGGTGGTCTTTGACCAGTTCGGCTACGGATTCGGTTTTACGGCCTACACGGTCTATATGATGCGTTTTGCGGACGGCCCGCTCAAGACCTCGCACTACGCCATCTGCACGGGCTTCATGGCCCTCTCGATGCTGCTGCCCGGTTCGGTGGCCGGCTACCTGCAGGAGGGACTCGGTTATATCGGCTTCTTCTGGATGGTGATGGCCTGCTGCCTGGCTTCGGTCGGCATTACACTGGCGGCCCGCCGGAGGGTCCTGGCGGTGCTGGCATGCCTGCTGCTGGCCCCCGCCGCTTTTGCTGCGCGGCCGCCCGTCGTGGTCAAGACGGGGCTTGAGGTGCTGCGCGACATGAACTTTGAACCGCTCCAGGGCAAACGCGTGGGGCTGGTGACCAATCCCACCGGGGTGGACCGCAACCTGGTCTCCACCGTGGATATCCTCTACAATGCCCCCGGCGTGGAACTGGTGGCCCTCTTCGGCCCGGAACACGGCGTGCGGGGCGATGCCTATGCAGGGGCCCGCGTCACCGATTCAAACGATCCGGCCACCGGCGTCAAGGTCTGGTCCGTCTATGGCAAGACCCGCAAACCCACGCCGGAGATGCTCGCGGGCATCGATGTGATGGTCTATGACATTCAGGATGTCGGCTGCCGGTCTTATACCTTTATCAGCACGCTGGGCCTCGTGATGGAGGCCTGTGCGGAGGCGGACATCGAGGTGATGGTGCTCGATAGGCCCAACCCTCTGGGCGGGGAGAAGGTGGAGGGCTGTATCGTGGAGCCCGGCTGCTTCTCTTTCATCAGCCAGTTCCCGATTCCCTATGTCTATGGCCTGACGGTGGGCGAACTGGCGATGCTGCTCAACGAGGAGGGAATGCTCCGCGGACAGAAAGGGGACGCCCCTACGGCCGCCAACTGCCGCCTCACCGTGATTCCGATGACCGGCTGGACCCGCGATATGGTCTATGACGAAACCGGCCTTCCCTGGGTGCTGCCCTCGCCGCACATCCCTTCGGCCGCCACGGCATTCTATTATCCTGCCTCGGGCTTGGTCGGCGAATTGCCCGGCTACCTTTCGGTGGGAGTAGGCTATACGATTCCCTTCCAGGCCTTTGCCGCCAGCTGGATCGACGATCCGGAGGAGTTCTGCCGCCGGCTCAACCGCCTGGGGCTTCCCGGCGTCCGGTTCCGCCCCCTCGTCTATAAACCCTTTTATGCCTTTGGCCAGGGCGAGACGCTCCGCGGCGTGCAGTTCTTCTTTACGGATTATGCGGCGGCCAACCTCTCGGAAACCGGCTTTTACGCGATGCAGATCGCCGCAGAGATGTATCCCGACCACGCAGCCTTTGCAGATCCGTCCCGCAAGATCGGCAACTTCGATATCGCTATCGGTTCCAAGCAGGTGCGCGAAGGATTTGCGCAGAACCACCGCTTCGAGGACATCCGGGCCTTCTGGCATAAAGACGAGGAGGCCTTTCGCAAGACCTCCTCGAAATATCTGCTCTATCGCTAAGGCAGTCCGTTAGTAGTAGCGCGGCTGCACGTTGGCGATTACCTCGTAATAGAGATAGCCGTCCAGCACCACCTGCTGGTAGATGGTGTTGTCTACCTGGAACCCGGTGCCGCCATACATCTCCACGCGGTGATAGTCGGCCGGGAGATAGGGCACGATGGCGCCTACCGGCGGCTCCACCACATAGAAATAACGGCCGCTGAGGCGGTAGAAGACGCCGTCGGCATAGTAGATGTCGGTGCGGATCACCGTTGCGTAGGGGCTATACCAGACCGGTTCGGGCGTGAAGCCGAACTTGGACCAGGCAATCTTGTAGCCGTAAGGCGGGCGGCAGATCCGGTAGTAGTTGTTCACGCGCTGATAGAAGACACCGTTGGCGTAGTAGTAGCGGACACCGTTGTAGCGGCGGGAATAGAGCCCTTGCGGCGGTCGGGTGATGAAGTGGCCGTAGTAGTGCTCGCCGTGGTGATAATAGGGTTTCGGATTGTAGTGGCCCGGTTTGCTCGGTACGGGAGCGGGCTTGGGTTTGTGCTCGTGGTAGGAGTGACCCGGCTCAGGGCGGCCGCCATAATGGCCTTCATACTTTCCGGAAGGTTTGTCGGGCTTGCCCGGAGCGTGGGTACCCAGCGAAGGCTGCTCGATGTGAATCGGTTTCGAGCTGCCTCCGGTATTCGGCTTGGAAGGCGTAGCGTGCTTGCTATCCGGTTTGCTTCCCGGCTGGTTGGCGGGTTTTGCAGGCTGCGAGCCGGTGGTGCGGTGGTCGCTGGAGATGCTGCCGCCGCTGCGCGAGTTGGAGCTGCTGGTCGAGGCCGGCTTGGTCTGGGTACTCGAACTGCTGGAGGAGGTGCTTCGCGTAGTCGTCGTAACCTGCGAGCCGCTGCGGCTGGAAGAAGTGGTGACATTCTTCTGCGTGTTGTCCTGCTTGGTGGTCGTGGACTGCGAAGAGGTCTGTCGCGATGCGCCCGTGGTGTTGGTCGCCCGGTTCTGGGCGCTCATCGAGACGGCAGCCATCAGCGTGACGGCGGCCAGCGAGAGTACGTAATGGGAGAGATGATTCATATAAGTTGAATATTTATTGGTTTTCGGTTGCGTAGAGGTTGACGAGGGCGAGGATGACGTGGGTGGCGGCCTCCATGCTCTCCAGCGGCACGAATTCCATCTTTCCGTGGAAATTGAGTCCGCCGGCGAAGATGTTCGGGCAGGGGAGCCCCATGAAGGAGAGACGCGCTCCGTCGGTGCCGCCGCGAATGGGCTGAACTTTGGGCTTGACGCCGGAGAGTTCCATGGCGCGGATGGCCTTCTCCACCACATGGTAGTGCGGTTCCACCGCTTCGCGCATGTTGTAGTACTGGTCTTTCATCTCGAGGAGGACGATCTCGCCGTAGCGGCGGTTGATCTCCGCCACAGCCCCGGCCATCTGCTTCTTGCGCTGCTCGAACCGGGCGCGGTCGTGGTCGCGGATAATGTAGCTCATCTCGGCCTGCTCCACGGTGCCCTTGAGTCCCGTCAGGTGGAAGAACCCTTCATAGCCTTCCGTACGCTCCGGCCGTTCGCCGGCGGGCAGCAGGGCGTCCAGCTCGTGGGCCACATGCAGGGCATTGATCATTTTTCCCTTGGCATAGCCCGGGTGGACGTTGCGCCCCTGGATGCGGATCTTGACGCCGGCGGCGTTGAAGTTTTCATATTCCAGTTCGCCGACCGCTCCGCCGTCCATCGTGTAGGCGTAGTCGGCCCCGAAGCGCTTGACGTCGAAGTGGTCCACGCCGCAGCCGATCTCTTCATCCGGGGTGAATCCGATACAGAGCTTTCCGTGCGGCACTTCCGGATGTGTGAGGAGGTATTCCATGGCGCACAGAATCTCGGCCACGCCGGCCTTGTCGTCGGCGCCGAGCAGCGTGGTGCCGTCGGTGGTGATCAGGGTCTGCCCCTTGTAATCGGCCAGTTCCGGAAACTCGGAAACCTTGAGCTGCAGCCCCGGTACCCCGCGCAGGGGAATATCCTTTCCGTCGTAATCCGGAATGATCTGCGGCTTCGTGCAGGCTCCCGGCGCATCGGGCGAGGTGTCCACATGGGCGATGAATCCCACGGCAGGCACCTTTTCATAACCTGACGTTGCCGGGATGGAGGCCATTACATAGCCGTTTTCATCGAGCGAGGCGTTCGCGACGCCCATCGCCTGGAGTTCTTTCACCAGCAGGCGGCTGAGGTTCAGCTCGCGCTCCGCGGAGGGCTGCTTCCCGCCTTCAAACGATTCGTCCGACTGGGTGTCGATGGCGATATAGCGGAGGAATTTGTCGAGTATCTTTTCCATACTTATTCAGTTTTTTCAACTTTCATCGAGGCGCAGATCATGTAGATGACAATGCCGGCGAGCGGGAGGATCGCGAGGGCTTCCCCGTAGGTCGCATTCCAGGAAGTGAGGAACCAGTCCACGTTCGCAAACTTCAGGATGGCGCTCACCACGCCCATCAGCGCACCGCCTGCAATGAAACCGGATGCAATCAGCGTGCCCTTTTCCTTGCGCGCCGCGTTGACCTTCGCGTCTTTGCTGCGGCTGCCCACGAACCAGGAGATGGCGCCGCCCAGGAGCAGCGGAAGGTTCAGATCGATGGGGATGAACATGCCCAGGCAGAAGGCCAGTGCCGGTACCTTGAACACGGTCAGCAGGATGGCAATCACCGCGCCGATGCCGTAGAGCAGCCAGGGCGCGTTGCCGCCGCTCATCATGGGCTGGACGATGGCCGCCATGGCGTTGGCCTGCGGCGCCACCAGCGCGTTCTCACCCGTAAAACCGTAGGCCTTGTTGAGGATCAGGATCACGCCGGCCACCGTGACGGCTGCCACCAGCACACCCACGAATTTCCACTTTTCCTGATTCTTCGGCGTCGTGCCGATCCAGTATCCGATCTTGAGGTCGGTGATCAGCGCGCCGGCCACCGAAAGGGCCGTGCAGACCACGCCGCCGATAATCATCGCCGCCACCATGCCCGCATTGCCCTTCAGGCCGCAGGCGACCAGCACGATGGCCGTGATGATCAGAGTCATGATGGTCATGCCGCTCACGGGGTTGGTGCCCACGATGGCGATGGCGTTGGCCGCCACCGTCGTGAAGAGGAAGGCAATCACCGTCACGATCAGCAAGCCCACCAGGGCCTGCCAGATGGTGTGCACCACGCCGCCGAAGGCGAAGAAGGCGAAGACCGCCAGCAGCGCTACGGCAATTCCGAAGACGACGGTCCGCATCGAAAGGTCTTCGTCGGTGCGCTCGACCTTCGTCTTGGCGCTGCCCTTGCGGGAGAATTCGCTCACCGCGATTCCGACGGCGGATTTGATTACCTTGGACGATTTGATGATGCCGATGATGCCGGCCGTGGCGATACCGCCGATACCTATATGACGCGCGTAGGTCTTGAAGATCATGTCGGGACTCATCGAGGCCACGGTGTCGGTGATGCCCGTATGCATCAGGTCAATCACCTGCGGGCCCCAGATGAGGTTGATCACCGGGATGATGACGAGCCAGACGAGGAACGAGCCGCAGCAGATGATGAAGGCGTATTTGAGGCCGACGATATAGCCCAGGCCCAGCACGGCGGCGCCGGTGTTGAGTTTCAACACCAGCTTGGCCTTGTCGGCGACCACGGCGCCCCAGTGGGTGACAGTGGTGCTGATGGTCTCGGCCCAGGCACCGAAGGTGGCCACGACAAAGTCATACAGACCGCCGATCAGGCCGCTGACGACCAGCGTCCGGGCGCTCTTGCCACCGCTCTCTCCGCTGACCAGCACCTGCGTGGTGGCCGTCGCCTCAGGGAAGGGATACTTGCCGTGCATCTCCTTGACGAAGTATTTCCGGAAGGGGATCAGGAAGAGGATGCCCAGCACGGCGCCCAGCAGCGAGGAGAGGGCCATCTGGGTGAAATTGACCTCCAGGTCCAGGATGTAGATGGCCGGCAGGGTGAAGATGCCGCCCGCCACCACCGCGCCCGAGCAGGCGCCGATGGACTGGATGATTACGTTCTGGCTGAGGGAATCCTTCTTGCGGGCCGCACTCGAGAGGCCGACCGCCAGGATGGCGATGGGGATGGCCGCCTCGAAAACCTGGCCCACCTTGAGGCCGAGGTAGGCCGCCGCCGCCGAGAAGAGCACGGTCATCAGCAGACCTACGGTGACAGACCAGGCGGTTACCTCTTTATATTTCTTTTCAGGGGATAGGATCGGGCGGTATTCCTCGCCCTCCTTGAGTTCCCGGTAGGCATTTTCCGGGAGTTGGGTGGTTTTGGGTTCCTGAGGTTCCATTTCTGAAAAATATTTGCACAAATTTCTCGAAAAAATTTGGAGATTGCAAAAAAGTAGTTACCTTTGCAGCCCGTTTCGGAAGAGCCGATTTCGGTTCATACCTGAAACACAGTTCATTGACTTATTGAGAGAGATAACGAGGTAAAAAAACTGTAAGCAAAAGATAGTCTGAAATTTTTACAAGAGTTTTTCCTGTAATGATTGTGGACTACAATTTCATTAACAAGAGTGACCTATCCGCTGGAAGGTGGATGGGACATGATTCAAGACGAAGAAACAAAGAGCGAACGGAGGATGCCTTGGCTTCCACAGGCGAAGAAGGACGCGGTAAGCTGCGAAAATCTGCGGGGATTGGCAAACACGAATTGATCCGCAGGTGTCCGAATGGGGAAACCCGTCAGGTTGAAGACCTGACACCGAAATGGAGCTAACGCAGGGAACTGAAACATCTTAGTACCTGCAGGAAGAGAAAGAAACATCGATTTCCTGAGTAGAGGCGATCGAAAGGGAAAGAGCCTAAACCTGATGCGTTACGGCGCACCGGGGGTTGTAGGGCCGCCACACGATGTTGCAACTGAACTGGAAGTGCCTGGAAAGACACATCGCAGAGGGTGATAATCCCGTACAGGCAAGGTTGCAATGGACAGGCGGAACCCTGAGTACGGCGGGACACGAAGAATCCTGTCGGAATCTGCGGGGACCATCCCGCAAGGCTAAATACGAGTGGAAGACCGATAGAGGACCAGTACCGTGAGGGAAAGGTGAAAAGGACCCCGGGAGGGGAGTGAAATAGACCCTGAAACCGTTCGTTTACAAGCGGTCGGAGCAGCAATGCGACGGCGTGCCTTTTGGATAATGAGCCTACGAGTTGTTTCTGTCCGGCGAGGTTAAGTGCTTGAGGCACGTGAGCCGAAGCGAGAGCGAGTCTGAAAAGGGCGTATAGTCGGATGGAACAGACGCGAAACCTAGTGATCTACCCTTGGCCAGGATGAAGGTGCCGTGACAGGCACTGGAGGTCCGAACCAGTTTCCGTTGAAAAGGGCTTGGATGAGCTGAGGGTAGGGGTGAAAGGCTAATCAAACTGGGAGATAGCTCGTACTCCCCGAAATGTCTTTAGGGACAGCCTCGCGATAGCTTTCCGGAGGTAAAGCTACTGATAGGATGCGGGGGCTTCATCGCCTGCCAAATCCTGACAAACTCAGAATGCCGGAAAGTGTTTTGCGGGAGTGAGTCGCCGGGCGCTAATATCCGGTGGCAAAAGGGAAAGAGCCCAGACCAACAGTTAAGGCCCTCAAGCGTGGTCTAAGTTGCTAGAACGGAGTGACGCTGCAGAGACAGCTAGGATGTTAGCTTGGAAGCAGCTATTCATTTAAAGAGTGCGTAACAGCTCACTAGTCGAGCGGCGTCGCATGGATGATAATCGGGCATAAAGGCCACCGCCGAAACTATGGACTCGAAAGAGTGGTAGGGGAGCATTCCAGTCGGCTGCGAAGGTGAGATGTGAGTCTTGCTGGAGCGGCTGGAAAAGAAGATGTAGGCATAAGTAACGATAATGCGGGCGAGAAACCCGCACACCGAAAACCCAAGGTTTCCTGAACAACGGTAATCGGATCAGGGTTAGTCGGGGCCTAAGTCGAAGCCGACAGGCGGAGATGATGGACAAATGGTTAATATTCCATTACCTGGTAGTATTTGAAGAGGAGGGACGGAGACGTGACACGCACGCCGGCTGACGGAATAGCCGGTTAAAGGGTGTAGGTAAATGCTGGGGTTAATAGCTCCGGTGTGCTGAACCTGACAGAACGTTGAGCCTTCGGGCGAGACGACAGCTGCGGTAAACAGACTCCCAAGAAAAGCTTCGCTTCGTGTGGTACTGCCAGCCCGTACCGTAAACCGACACAGGTGGGTGAGGAGAGGATCCTCAGGTGCTCGAGTGAATCATGGCTAAGGAACTAGGCAAATTGACCCCGTAACTTCGGGATAAGGGGACCCTACGTGAGTAGGGCGCAGAGAAATGGCTCAGGCGACTGTTTACCAAAAACACATGGCTTTGCAAATTCGAAAGAAAACGTATAAGGCCTGACACCTGCCCGGTGCCGGAAGGTTAAGAGGGGGCGTTAGCGGAAGCAATGAAGCGAAGCGCTGAATCGAAGCCCCGGTAAACGGCGGCCGTAACTATAACGGTCCTAAGGTAGCGAAATTCCTTGTCGGGTAAGTTCCGACCTGCACGAATGGTGTAACGATCTGAGCACTGTCTCGGCCATGAGCTCGGTAAAATTGTAGTAACGGTGAAGATGCCGTTTACCCGCAACGGGACGGAAAGACCCCGTGAACCTTTACTGCAGCTTAGCGTTGATTCTGGGTAATTGATGTGTAGGATA
>JAEEGH010000934.1_pt1 | contig 88612 bp, 70 predicted proteins | sample 9134181 | NCBI WGS metagenome assembly JAEEGH01 (sample SAMN16246544, study PRJNA631951) | gut metagenome | biome: gut microbiome; feature: rumen; material: DP-attached | host: Bos | place: Iran: Karaj | collected 2018-10 | reverse complement strand
CCAGCGCCGTGCCCGTAGAGAGCATCTGCAGGTTGGCGTCGTTCGAGAAGGAGGCACCGTCCACGATCAAGGCCGTGCCCGCCACGTTGGCCGCGTTGTTGCCGATGTCGCGGATGGACAGGGCGTTGACCTGGGTCAGCGAAGGGTTCTCCGTGACCGCGCCGGGCAGCAGCTGCATCACGTCCTTGAGGCTGGAGGGCTGGATGTGCTCGATGGTCTGCTTGGTGATTTTCGAGGCGGAGGTGATTTCGCCGCCTTCCGTGGCCGTCACCACCACTGCATCGAGGGTAAGGCTGGAGACGGCAAGTTCTATTCGGAGAGGGGGCATTCCAGCCTTCACCTCCACTGGAAGAATCCGCGTCTCATAGCCCAGCAGGTCGAATTCCAGTTGCTGCGGGCCGGCAGGGACACCGGCGATTTCAAAACGGCCTTCCGCATCGGTCACCGCCCACAGTCCCAGTGCCTTGATGACGACCGAAGCCATCACCACCGGCTCACCCGTCCCCTGCTCCACCACCTTTCCGGCTACGCGGAAGCCGGAACGGCTCTGACCGGATGCAAATGCGAAACTGCCTGCCATAGATATGGCAAGCAGCATCGCAAAGGCCGTCCGACGGAATCGGCCGGACATCATCTTAATTGTTCTTTACACAACGGACAGAGACGCCGTTGCGGTAGTTGTTCCAGGCACCGTTGAACGTACCGTTGTTCATATTCGGCATAAAGCCCACGAACTGGCAGTTCTTGAGAGAACCGTCCGCATTGGTGGTGAGGTTCTTGCCCGTATCGATGAGCGACGATCCGGCGATATAGCCCGTGTTCATACCGCCCTGGTAGGCTTTCACCGCACCCATCAGCGCAGCCTTGGCTATCGTTGTATTGGCGATGGAGACGGCACCCCAGGCGCCTGCGTTGAAACCGTCGGCGTTGAGTTTGGCCACACTGGCGTTGCCTCCGTTGAGGTCGGGATCAAAATACGGAGCATTCGGGTTGGTGTCATCCGCAGAGGCCGTCTTGCCCACAAGGGCGATGATCTCGGCGCGGGTCGGGATGTGCCAGCCGTCCGGGCAGATGCCCTGCACACCTTCGTAATTCTTGCAATTCTCGACCGTCAGGTCACCGGTCTTCAGGCCGAGGGCCGTCTCAGTGTTGTAGAGATAGCCGTTCGCCTTGATGTCGGCCGCTTCCTTGCTGAATTTCACCGTTGCCTTGTCGGGCGTCAGTTCGTTGATCACGACCGGATACCAGATACCGTTGGTCACGGCGTTCACGTCGTCGGACGGAGTCATGCCGGACGGAACATAGCGCAGGTTCTCGGTCATCCACCACTTGCCGTCTTTCATCTTGGCCGCGTGGTAAATCTCACCGCCATAGACTAGTACGCCGCCGGCCTGCTCCACTTTGTATTCCGTGGTGTTTTCGCCGGCTTCCGTTTCGCAGGTGATCGAGAAGGTGATCGTGCGTCCTTCGAAATTCGGACATGCAGGAACCGTCGCAACGACTTCCTTGCGGGGATCCGTGCTTTCAACCGGTTGCAGCGTCACGTCGGTCGCATCGCATTTGATAACCCAGGGGCCGTTGGCCGTAATGGTCAGTTTGACCGTTCCGCCTCCGGCGGGCACTTTGCCGTTCTCGTCCGGATCGAGAACACAGGTTTCTACCTGAGCCTGGCCGACGACGCAGAGCTGTTTGACTTCCAGCGTACGGGACATCGTCTGCTTGTTGCTGGAGCACGTGATGGTGAATTTCGCCTTGCGGTTCGCCCAGGTCGTGTTGGACTGGACCGTTACGGTAATGTAACCGCTCTCGACGCCGCTGGCCGGAGAGACCGTGCAAAACTTCTCGGCGCCGTCCTGAACGACGGACCACTCGTTGTTGGCCGTCACATAGACGGTCTGTGAACCGCCCTCTGCGGAAAACTCGAGAGTACCCTTGTCGAGAGAAAGGATAGGATCGGGTTCGCAGGAAACCAGTACGAAAAGGCATACAGCCAAAAATGAAAACAGTTTTTTCATTATGTTAAGTTTTATCGGTTTGACGGGGTAAACCCTATCCGTCCTGACGGACCGTAAGCACGAGCCTTACGGACGGCGTCTCCTTCAAGGCCAGCGTGACGGTATAGACACGCTGGAGACCCGTCGTGTTTTCGGACACCGGGACATTCACCGTCACGCTGTTCGGGCCGTGTTCCATCGGATCGACCGCCAGGTCGACGGAGCTGCCGTCGAGCTTCGTATCAACCACCTGCCAGTCGGCGTTGGCATTGACCTGGAAACGGGCCGTGCCACCGGAAGACGGCAGCTGAACTTCGGTCACATCGCATAAGATAAAAGGATTGCAGGTCTGTGTAATCGCAATCCTGGACGTACGGCCATTCCCGTTCAACTTGGTCGTCAGCGAGATGCGGGCCGATTTCGTAAATTTTTCCGTATTGGGAGCCACTACGATATGCATCGGTGTGGTGAAATTGCCCGTATCCGGGGCGAAAGTGACGGATTTATCGTCGCAAGTGGCCTTCCAATACCCGTTGGTGAACACCACCACGTCGGCCTCTCCGCCTTCGGGACCGAACGCGAGGGCGTGGATGTCGGGCGCTATGCTCAAATTGGTCTCCTGGTCGCAGGAGAACGCCAGCGAAGCCGCCAGGACAAGCATCAGGATTCGTTTCATAACGCAAATATATCAGTTTTTTTTCATACCTTCGCACCATTAAACGCAAAGAAAGTGCGAAAAGCCGCAACCTTTATCCTCTCCCTCTCGCTGCTGGCGTTGTTTGCCGCCCAGTTCTCATCCTGCGAGAAATATGTGCTCCCCGAGTTGCAGGTATCCCGCGATACCCTGAATTTCGGTGCAGCGGCCGATTCGCAGAAAATCCTCGTCACGACCAACGTCAACACGATCCTGTCGATGGGCTCGGAGGATACCTGGGTCTTTGCCGACCCGGATTTCATCGAAGAAACCTGCGAAGTGACGATCTATGTCCTGGAAAACGAGACGGGAAATACTCGGACCCTCACTTTCCCCGTCAAGTCGGAATCCCTTGAACGGAAAATACAGATAATCCAGGAAGGAAATTAGCCTGTCTTTGCCAAACAACGACATCACCGTTATGAGAAAGACCGTTTTGTCCCTGTTCTTTTTTGCAGCCCTCCTGGCCGGAGCGGCTCCGCAGGCATTCGCCCAGGAACCGCAGGAACCCGATGTCAACCAAATCATCGATACCCAGCTCGAGAACCTGACCCGCCTGCTCAACCTCGACGACGTGCAGTTGTTCTTCGTCGATTCCATCCTCCAGTACAACTATCCCGCAATGATGGACGAGGTCACCCGGACGCGGAAGACCGGCGCCAGTAATTCGGAAACATACCAGGTCATCTCCGACAAATGGATGGCCGCCACTGACGAAGCCCTCGAAAAGATCCTGTCGGAAGAACAGTGGAAACGGTATATGAAATCGAGCTACGGAAAGGAAAAGAAGCGCCGGGACAAGCGCATCAGCGAGCGGAATCCGCAGAATCCTTAAATACCCAGAATCTCCCTCAGCGAGGGCGCGTCGGTGAAACGGTATTCCGCGGCGATGCCCTGCCAGCCCCGTTCCCGCCAGTCGGCCAGCGCAAAATCGCAGCCCGCATCGTGGCCGCAGCACCAGTCGTGCATCGTGTCTCCCAGATAGAGGGTAGCCGCAGCCTCCGCTCCCACCCCCTCCAGATAAGCCAGCATCGGATCGGGAAAAGGTTTGTGCCGCGCACTCTGTTCGGAGCCGATCACCAAATCGAAATAGGGCAGAAGCTGTGCGAGATGCGGATCGTACGCAATCTCCGTACGGGAACGCGACGTCACTACACCGGTCCGGAAGCCCGCCGCACGGAGGTCACGAAGCACATCCTCAACGCCCGGAAACGGCTTTACCAGATACATCAATTCCTGGAAATGTTCCTCCCACAACACCCCGAAACGGTCTTTGTCGGCATAACCCAGCATTGCGGAGACCTTGGCGCTCGGTATCCCGAAGAACCTGTATGCTTCTTCATAAGGCATATTCTGGCCGAGCAGTTCGCGTACCGTCTGCATCAGGGAAAGCACCCCGGTCCGCTCGGTATCGAGGAGCGTCCCGTCGATGTCGAACACGAAGTCGGTGTAAGGTTTCATCGCCTGTCTATCTTGACCAGGACCGGCAGATGGTCGCTGTACCCGTTGTCGAAGGTATTGCCGTAGTAGCTCCGGCGAGGCGCCCCCTTGCGGAGCATGAAATTCCGGCGGAAGATTTCCCCGTAATGGTTCTTGTCGGTCCGCACCAGACGGAAACCCTTCAGGTTCGGATAACTTGGCAGCAGGTTGTATGAAGCGATGATCTGGTCGTACAGCACCCAACGGTGGTTGTGGATACTGGTCCCCTTCCCCTCCTCGGCCAGCATCCAGAACGGATTGTAATACTCTCCTTCCAGCACGTTGAAGATGGATTTCCGTGCCTTGAGCAGAACGGCCAGGGATTCATCCGAAGGATTGTCGTTCATATCGCCCAGGATCATCACCTTGATGTCGGGATACTGCCGGCGCAGTTCCGCGGCATGGTCCCGCGCCGTCTCGGCGCCGGCCCGGCGGAAGCCGGCCGACGAGGCGACCCCCGCCCGGCGCGACAGGAAATGGCAAATGTAGAAAGCGAACATCTCGCCCTCGATCGAGCCCCAGGCCGCCAGAATGTCACGGCCGATGTACTCACGCCCGCTGCGGAGCACCAGTTTCAGCGGCTCACAGCCCATCAGCGTGAATTTGTCGGGTCGATAGAGCAGGCCTACCTCCACGCCGCGGGTGTCATTTGACTCGAAATGGACGCACTTGTAATGCGCTCCTGACATCCGCCGCTGGGACACCAGATCCTGCATCACCTTGAGATTCTCCACTTCCGAAACACCTGCGATGACCGGGAATCCCCCGTGGGCCGAAGCGACCGACGAAAAAATCTCGCTCAGGTTGGAGAGCTTCCTGAGATATTTGTCCCGGGTCCAGCGCTTGTCACCGACAGGCGTGAACTGGTCGTCATACTGGTCGGAATCGTCTTTGGTGTCGTACAGATTCTCCAGATTATAGAACATCACCGTGTAAGCCATACGACAAATGTAGCCAAATTCCGCGAAATATTCACTTGTTTTTTTTAACTTAGCGGCTTATTATAGAATAGGTATCATCGCCTGATGAAAAAGATATACGAAGATAGTTTTGGATATACTTGTCTCCGCGCCCTGGCGGACCCCTACATACACCATTCCTTCAAAAAGATCCGCTACGAAGGCTTGGAGAAGATTCCGAAAGAGGGTGCCATTATCTTTGCCTCGAACCACTGCGCTGCCTTGATGGACCCGCTGGCAGTGCTCTCGATGAACCGGGAAAAGAAAGTGTTCGTAGCGCGGGCAGACATTTTCCGGAAGCCGTTCCTGCAGAAAATCCTGACGTATTTCAAGATTATGCCCATCAACCGGGTACGCGACGGGCTGCGCAGCGTCCTCAATGCGGAAGAAACCATCGAAAAATCCATTGAAGTACTCAACAATCGGACACCTTTCTGCATCTTACCAGAAGGAATGCACCGCCCGATGCACAGCCTGCTTCCGCTGGGAAAAGGACTTTCCCGGGTTGCCCTCGGTGCCGACAAGGTCATTCAGGACGGACGCCACGTATATATCGTGCCCATCGGATGTGAATACGGCGACTACTACCGATACCGTACCACCCTGCTGGTCACTGTCGGCGAGCCGATCGACGTGACAGCCTACGTTGCCGGTCATCCCGGGCGCAGTGAACAGGAACTGCTCGTCGACATCCGAAGCTTGACGGCCGATGCGCTCAAGCGCGACATCGTCTACATCCCCGACGATGAAGATTACGCCGCGACCTGGGAACTGGCGAAACTGTCGAGCGGTACCATTCCGGAACGCAATTTGCGGAAACGGCTCGATGCAAACCGCCGCATGGCCGGCCTGCTCGGGAAGTTCCGCGAAACGCAGCCGGAGAAAGCCGGACAGCTCTTTGAAAAAGCCGCCGAATTCACCCGCCGCCGGAAAGACGCCCGGATCAGCCTGCACGCCGTCCACGCAAACAGGCCGCTGGGCAACGCACTGTGGAACACGCTTAAAACCCTGTTCTACCTTCCTTTCGCCCTGGTTCTTGGCACGGCCTCGCTGCCGGGCTGGGGCCTGGCAGAGTATCTGGCCGGCAAGTCCAAGGACCCTGCGTTCCGCAACTCGCTCCGATGCACCGTTTTCATCATCGGATGGAGCCTGATGATGCTGATTACCGCCATCGTCCTGCTTTGCACGGTGAAATGGTACTGGGCACTGGCTATCGTGGCCGTGCTCATCCCGGCTCCGTTGCTCATTTATGAGTATTTCGAACTGGTGAGGAGGTGTGCGTCTTCCTGGCGCTATCTGTTCAACAGCGGGTTAAAGCGGCAGAAAGAAGAACTGTTGAATGAATTGAATAAGTTGTAAGAATGAAAAAGATATTCATCCTGTTGTCCGCCCTGGTTCTCGTATGCTCGGCGGCGGCACAAGAAAAGAAAGAGGTCGAAAAGACGGGGTTCTCGTTCGGAGGATTCCCGATCGTGGCTTTCGACCAGGACAAAGGATTCCAGCTGGGCGCCCTGGCCAATATCTATGACTTCGGAAAAGGGGGCTGGTATCCGAACCCGCGCCAGCAAATGTATCTGGAGGCGTCGTGGTTTACGAAAGGTTCCCAGCTCTACGTGCTCAGTTATGACAACCGCTTCCTGATTCCACGCATCCGCTTTTCCTTCGCCGCCCAGTTCTCCAACGAAAAGGCCCTTGACTTCTATGGATTCAACGGCTACAAGTCTTACTACGACAACGACGAAGCCCTGACCATTAGCGGATACTACAAGATGAGCCGGATGCTTCCTTATGGGAAGATTGACTTTACGGGCGAAATCACCGCGCATTTCTACTGGAAATTCGGCTATCATTTCAAATATTTCATCCTCGACGAATTCGCGAACGACAACACGCCAGACCTGCCTTACGGGAAGACGCTCTTTGCCTGGTACAAAGACCTGGGCTTCATCGAAGCGGACGAGTACAAGGGAGGCATGACCAGTGCCTGGCGCGCCGGACTGATGTACGACAGCCGCGACGTCGAGAACGCCCCGAGCCGCGGCCTGTGGGCGGAAGCCTTCATGGAATGGGCGCCCAAGTGGATGGGCACCAACAAACCCTATGGACACTACTACGCCGTCGTACGGCAATACTTCCCGCTGGCCGGCGAAAAACTGGTTCTTGCCTACCGGGCCAATGTCCAGGGCTTCATCGGAAAACCGGGCTTCTATGCGCTGCCTTTCGAGTCCGTCCTCGGGCCTGGTTATGACCGCGACGGATTCGGCGGATACCGCACCATCCGCGGCCTGATGCGCAACCGGCTCCAGGGCCAGGCTGTCTGTTACTTCAATACCGAGCTCCGCTGGCGTTTCATCAACCTGCGCGTGCTCAACCAAAACCTCACGCTCGGCGCCAACGCCTTCTTCGACGGAGGCCGCGTCCTGCAGGACTACACCGATGTCACCGTCGATCCGTCGTGGACCTTCCTTCCTTCCCAACTCACCAAGGGCGGTCCGGAGCAGTTCCACCTGGCGGCCGGCGGCGGACTCCGTTTCATCCTCAACAAGAATTTCATCATCGCCGTCGATTACGGGCGGGCCTTCAACCGGCAGGACAACGGGAAAGGCGGCTCGCTCTACATCAATACGGGATACCTTTTCTAATCCTCTCTCCGTATGAAAAGATTTTTCTGGCCATTCCTGCTTCTGGGCTTCCTGCTGATTGTGCCGGCCTGCACCAAGCCGTACAACGAGAAGCTGGACGAACTGCAGGAGCGCCTCGACAAACTGCAGAAGCTTTGCGACGAAATCAACGAAAACATCGCCGGCATCCGGGGCCTGGTGGAAGCGATTGAGGCGCAGGATATGATAACCGGCCTGACCGAACTCAAGTCGGGATCCACGGTTACCGGTTATAAGATCAATTTCGTCAAACACGATCCCGTAACCATCTACAATGGCTCCGACGGCAAGAAGCCTCTGGTAGCCAGCAAACAGGATCCTGCCACCGGCAATTACTACTGGACCGTCCAGTACGGCGACGGAAAAGTCGAGTGGATGCTCGATCCCGACGGAAACAAAATGCTTGCGACCGGCCTGCTCCCGATGCTGAAAATCATCGAAGGTTACTGGTATTATACAACCAACGGTGCAGACTGGGTCCTGATCGGCAAGGCCGACGGGGACAATGGGGACACGATGTTCCAGAGTTTCGACACAAGCAGTTCCCAGTTCGTGGTCATCACCCTGTCGAACGGCGAGGTTTTGAAAATCCCCACCTACGCCGCCTGGCTTGGGCTGAAGAACGATTTCGACCGGGTAAACCGCAACGTGGATGCCCAGGTCAAACTGATAGACGCAATGTACGACAGCCTAGTTTATATTGTGTCTGTCAAACCTATCCAGTCTGACGGGAAAAAGGTCGGTACGTCCGTCTCGCTTTCCAACGGACAGAACTTCTCCATCTACGACTGGACGGCTTCCGTCACACCCACCATCTTCATCAAGCAGGACGTGGACGGTAATTATTACTGGGCCTACGAAATTGCCGGAGGGGAAGAACAATGGGTTCTTTTTATGGACGAGAAAGTCCCCGCATCCCGCGATGCCATCGAGGCGCCGGTCGTTGACGTAATGCTTGATACGGACGGACATTACTATTGGACCGTGACCTGGAACGGGCAGACCGACATTCTGCGCTACAAAATCGGCCTTGACTATTCCCCGTTCGCCATCGATTCGGTCCAGCGGATCTTCTCGGAGATCACTGAATATACGGATTCCCTGGTAGTGGTCCTGCGTGAAGGGCAGACACGCTTCGTCCTGCCCAAGCAATATACCGTTTCGATTTATGACGAAGACGGCCTCGCCGCCGGAGACACCCTCGTGATGCGGGAGATTCCTGGAGGCGACGAACGGATATTGCGTTACGTTGCCAATGGCTCCGGCGTCAGTCTTGCCCTGCTCACCCAGGGCGGGTTCCGCGCTGTCGAGACATCTGAAGGAGGGTTGAACTATATCCGGATCAAAGCACCGGCCACCTTTGCTTCCGGTTCCGGAAAGATCATGGCGGTCTTCACTTTCGGTTCGGAGCCCGCTCCCATCACCGTCGTCCGGAATTTCATCGTCATCAAGGAGGATTAAGCCATGAAAAAAATACCGCTTTATTTGTTGCTGACCCTGTCCCTGCTGTTCGTGGGCGGATGCCACACGGAACTGGACAACGACATCGAAGCCCTCACGCGCCGGATCGAAAAACTGGAGAAACGCTGTGCCGAGATGAACACCACGCTCCAGGGACTCCGAACCCTGGTCAACAAACTCCAGGAGAATGATTATGTCACCCGTGTCGAAACCATCTACGACGGAAACACCATCATTGGCTATACCCTCTGTTTCACCCACTCCGACCCGATTACACTTTACAACGGTACGGATGCGGGTACTCCTGAACTCGGTCTGGGGCTGGGCGAAGACGGCATCTATTACTGGACCGTCAAGTACCCGGGCGACGAGCAGGCAACGTTCATCACCGACAACTTCGGCGTACGGTTGCCTGCCTCGGCGCACTCCCCGCAACTGAAGATCGAGAACGGTTACTGGATGGTCACCTATGATGGCGGCGAAATCTGGTACAATCTGGGCAAGGCCACGGGCGAAGACGGGAAATCTTTCTTTGACAGCATCAGCCAGTCGGGCGACTACATCCAGTTCAGCCTGCTGAACGGTACCGAGATTTCGATCCCCACCTGGGACAGTTTTGAAAAACTGCAGCAGGCTTACACCCAGACGTACAGAAATCTGGTTTCTTTCATGGCTCTTTCGAACCACTTCCTGGACAAGGTTTCCGTAAGCGGAGTCCTTCCCATTGTCCGCGGCGAAGAGACAATCGGTTACCAGCTTGTCCTGACCGACGGTTCAACCTACGATTTCTACAACGGAACCAACACTAATATCCCGACCATTCTCGCTCAAGAAAAAGACGGCAAGCCATATTGGGCCATCCGCTATGGTAACGACCCTGATTTCGAATGGATCCTCGATGAAAACGGAGCGATGGTCCGGGCCGACGCTCCCGAAGGCCTTATCCCGAAGATCACTTTGAAACGCCAATACGGCGTCGACAACAAATATTATTGGGCGATCGCCTACGGCAACCAGGAGCCGCAGTTCCTGCTTTACAACGGCGAAATGGTTCCGGCCAGCGCCCAGGCGCCGGATCCCGTCATCAAATCGATTGTGGAAGTCCTGGAAGACAGGGTCCGCATCACGCTGAGCGACAAGCAGGAAATATACATTCCGCTGGCGCACGCCTTCTCCCTGTCGCTATCGAGCCCTGTCATCGACAATACCCTGATGATGGCCCCGTCCGACACCCTTAGCTTTACCTGCCAGATTCCGCAGGCCAACCCGCAGTTCACACTGCTTCCCGTCACCCACGACGACTTCTATGCGGAGGCCACACGGACCTCCGACACCGGATGGGACGTGCGCGTCATCTCCCCCGCCTCGTTTGTCGCCCCGATGACCAGCCGGCTCGACCTGCTGGTTTCGGACGGACGCGGCTCAATGAAGAATGTCGTCGTAACCATTTTGACCAATTAACGCGGAGGAACGGTTATGAAAAATAGAATCCTGACATTTGTCCTTTTGCTTTCCGGACTGTTTCTCCTGGGCGGCTGCTATGACTCCATTGAACAGCGGATCTCCCTGCTCAAAGAACGGGTGTCCGAACTGGAAGATCGGGCAAACAAGCTCAACGAAAGCATAAACAACCTTTCCGGCCTGATTACCGCTTTGGAGAAAAACGACCATATCGTCAGTATCTCCGACTGGAGTTCCGGCTCGAAGAAAGGGTACCGCATCTCGTTCACCAGCGGCTCTTCGCTGATCATCAACAGCGGCACCAACGGCGTTGTCCCCATTGTCGGCGTCCAGTTCAATGAACAATATGGTGCCTATTACTGGACGATCCAGATGGGCCCGGACGGCGCGCCGACCTGGATGACCAACAGCTATGGTCAGCGCGTCCGTGCTTCGGGAACCGTCCCCCAGCTCAAGATCGAAGACGGAATCTGGTGGTACAGTTTCGACGGCGGCAGAACCTGGAACAAGACCGGCTGGGGTGCCGCACAGGGAGAAAACGGAACCTCCGTCTTCTCCAGTATCGATACTTCCGATCCTTATTTTGTGGTCTTTACTCTGGTCGACAAGACCGTCATCAAGCTCCCTACCAAAAAGGGTATTAATGATATCTCCTACTCGTGTTCCGTAGCTACCGAGAATCTCCTTACCTATTTAAGACTTTTGTCCCGTACCGATTCGTCCTGTTTTGTCAAATCAGTCGTGGCCGTTGAAAACGAAGACCAGACTACAGGATATCGGATCACGTTCGATGACGACAGCGATATCACCATTTTCAACGGCAGGAACGACCGTGACTCCGTATGGATCGGTATCCAGACCTATACCGACGGCAAACGTTATTTTGTCTATCGTGCCCACGCCGGCGACTATGTGGACTGGATGCGTTACCAGGGCCAGATGATCTGTGCGGACATCGAAGACGTGACACCCCATATCGGTATCACGGACTCGCTGGGTGTCCTGTATTTCACCGTGGCTTATGGAGAAGGAGAGCCGGAGTTGATGCTCAACGCCGAGGGCAATCCCGTGCAGGCTACCGGCACCGTCGTCCTCGACTTCTTTACGGACATAGACCTGTCCAATCCCAATACCGTCGTCCTGATCATGGAAGACGGCACCCGCATCGCCCTGCCCCGGACCAGGATCTACACGCCGTCGCTTACGCTGCTTGCTGCCGATATCGACGTGGCACCCGGCCTGGAGTATCCGAACCAGCTGGTAGCCATCCTGACCGATACGCTGACCTCCCGGACCGTGTGTCCCGACTTCGATGCTTTCTGCGAACTGACCGGCAGTCACCTCGAAGCCGTGGCCACCGACGGAGGCCTTGTCAACACTCTGCGCGTCGCCAGTTTCGTCGGAAGGCAGATTTCGGAAGGTGTCGCCTACACGGCCCACGTCACTATCCCCTTCACCACCGCGTCGCGGGCAGACTGGGATGTCACACGCAAGACCCGCATCGCCGTCTTCTATTCCTGGGGGACAAGCAGCATTATGAAAGCGGCGGAATTCGACCAGATCATCCTGGTCGATGAAGTACGGCTCGACGAGACGGAGATAACCATCAACAAGGGCGAGACCCGTTCCCTGCTGGCCACCGTCCTGCCGGAAGACGCTTCCGACAAGACCGTCACCTGGTCCAGCAGCAACGACAGGATCGTCCGGGTATCTGCCAACGGTGAAATCACAGCCGTTGCCGAAGGCACCTGTACCATCACTGCTACGGCCGGCGAAAAGAGTGCTAGCTGCCAGGTTACCGTCGTCATCCCGTCGTCCGGCGTAGTGCTCAACAAAACCAAACTGAATCTCTGGATCCACGAAACCGAGAAACTGACCGCTACGGTTCTGCCTATCGATGTAACCGACAAGACCGTCACCTGGTCGAGCGACAATGAAGCCGTCGCCACCGTCTCGCAGGACGGTACTGTCACGGCGGTCGGCGCAGGTACCTGCAACATTACGGCAGCGAACGGCGGCAAGAGTGCGAATTGCGAGGTAACCGTCAAGATTCCGGTCGAAAGCGTCTCCCTCGACAAGAAAGAGATTACGATGTATGTCGACAGCACCGTCACGCTCGTTGCTACGGTACTGCCGGAGAACGCTACCGACAAGACCGTTACCTGGCTTTCCGGTGACACGTCAGTGGCCACTGTGACACAGGACGGCGTCGTCAAGGCGGTCGGTGCAGGTATGTGTCTCATCCGCGCTTCGTCCGGCGGCAAGAGCGCAACCTGCCTGGTCACGGTCAAAGTCCCCGTGTCCGGCATCACGCTCGACAAGGACGTTCTCGAAATGATCGTCATGCAGACGACTTCGCTGACGGCTACGGTCCTGCCGGCGAATGCCGACGACAAGACAGTCACCTGGTCTACCAGCGATCCGATGGTCGTCAGGGTTACGCCGCAGGGCGTCATTACGGCAGTCGCGCCCGGCACCTGCATCATCACCGCTACGGCCAGCGGCTACAGTGCAAGCTGCCAGGTCACCGTCACGATGCCGGTCAGCAGTGTCACCCTCGATAAGGAAGCCATTACAATCTATATCGGCGAGAGTACCAGGCTTACCGCCACGGTCCTGCCGGAAAATGCCACCGACAAGACCGTCACCTGGACCAGCAGCAACGAACTTATCGCCGGTATGTCGGGTGACGGAACCGTTCACGCCCTCTCTGCGGGAACTTGCACCATCACGGCTACGGCCGGAGGCAAGAGCGCGACCTGCCAGGTCACCGTACTGACACCTGTCTCTCGTGTCACGGTTGAGCCGGCAAGTTGCCAGGTATTCCTCGACAGTACGGTCACGCTGGTCGCTACGGTCTTCCCGGCCGACGCCCACGACAAGACCGTCACCTGGTCCAGCAGCGACGAAACCATCGCCACTGTGACGCAGGGCGGTGTCGTTTCGACGCATGCGCTGGGCAACTGTACCATCACGGCATCCGCCGGAGGCAAGAGCGCGACCTGCCAGGTCACCGTCATCCCGCGTGTCGTAATTACCGGTATCACGCTTGAGCCGAAAGAACTGGAGGTGTATGTCGGTGAAGTCCACAATCTGAACGCGACAATCACTCCTGAAGATGCCACGGACAAGACCATCGTCTGGACGACATCCGACGACGCCGTCGTTACGGTCAATGCACAGGGCGTCGTCACGCCGACAGGAGAAGGATCCGGTTATGTCGTAGCAAGCACGGTCAACGGTCTGACCGACACGGCCTACTTCACGGTTTTGAAGGCGCCGGTGTTCCCCGACGCTGCCTTCCGGACGTATGTGTACGACAACTTCGACACCAACCACGACGGAGTCCTGTCCCGGAGCGAAGCCAAGGTCGTCACAACCATTCAGGCGAACGGTCTGGGCATCCAGAGCCTGGAAGGCATCGAATATTTCGATGCGCTGAACGCTCTGTACTGCTACAACAACCAGATCACTTCGCTGACACTTACCCCGACCATAACCTATGTCGTCTGTTTCGGCAACAAGATTGCGAAGATGGATTTGACCTCGGCTACGGGTCTGACCTATCTGGAATGCTCGGATAACAAACTGGATTCACTCGACGTATCATCGAACCCTGCCCTGCAGCGACTCATCTGCGACGGCAACCAGATGAAGATGCTGGACATCTCGAACAATCCGTCACTGGTTTCCCTTATGTGCCAGAACAATCTGCTGACCTCGCTGGATCTCTCCCACGCACAGAACCTGCAGACCCTCCAGTGCAACAGCAACCGCCTGACGACGCTCAACATCTCGCGGAACCGGCAGATGACCAACCTCAACTGCCAGGAAAACCCGATGACCACCCTTTATATGGCAATCGGGCAGACTGTCTCGAGGTTGCGCAAACCTTCCGATACGACTATCGAATACATCGAAGTGCCGGACGACCCGGAGCCGAATCCTAATCCTGATCCGAATCCCGATCTGCCGGACCCGGACGATCCGAATACCTGATTACGAAAGCAGCCACCGGAAATCCGATGGCTGCTTTTTTAACCGTGGTCCTGGCAGGATTTGAACCTGCGACCCACGGATTATGAGTCCGCTGCTCTAACCGCTGAGCTACAGGACCAAATTTGCCGGGCGCCTGCCCGGCAAATTCATTTCATTGGATTACACTTTGATCTCAACCTCGACGCCGCTGGGGAGTTCGAGTTTCATCAGTGCATCCACGGTCTTGGGCGTGGAGCTGTAGATGTCCAGGAGGCGGCGGAAAGAATTCAGTTCAAACTGTTCACGCGCTTTCTTGTTGACGAAGGTCGAACGGTTCACCGTAAAGATCTTCTTGTCGGTCGGAAGCGGAATCGGACCGCTGACGACGGCACCGGTAGCCTTCACGGTCTTGACGATCTTGTCGGCAGACTTGTCAACCAGGGCGTGATCGTAAGATTTAAGTTTAATTCTGATTTTCTGGCTCATTATCAATAATTTTTAACAATTTACTCTTCATCATCGTCCAAGAAACGGCGCGGTCCGCCGTGCTTGTCGATAATCTCTTTGGCCAAGTTGGCCGGGACTTCCGCGTAGTGGGAGAATTCCATCGAACTGGTAGCGCGGCCCGAAGTCAGGGTACGCAGCACGGTCACATAACCGAACTGCTCGGCAAGGGGAACCTTTGCCTTGATGATTCGGGCGTTGCCCTTTGAGTCCATATCGACGATCTGGCCGCGGCGACGGTTGAGGTCGCCCACCACATCGCCCATATAATCTTCAGGCGTGACCACTTCCAGGGACATGATCGGTTCCATCAACACCGGACCGCATTTGCGGAGGGCGTTGCGGAACGCGACCCGGGCGCAGATCTCGAAGGAGAGCGCATCCGAATCGACCGGATGGAAACTGCCGTCGAGCAGACGCGCCTTGAGCGACGTCATCGGGTAGCCGGCCAGCGGACCGTTGGTCATCGCAGCCTTGAGACCCTTCTCGACCGAAGGGATGTACTCCTTCGGAATGTTGCCACCCTTGACCTCGTCGATGAACTGGAGACCGGAGACCTCTTCGTCGGCCGGTCCGAATTCGACCTGGATATCGGCGAACTTGCCGCGGCCGCCCGTCTGCTTCTTGAACACCTGACGATGGACCATCGTCCTGGTTACCGCTTCCTTATAGTTTACCTGCGGTGCACCCTGGTTGATCTCCACGCCGAATTCCCGGCGCAGACGGTCCACGATGATATCAAGGTGAAGCTCGCCCATTCCGCTGATGATCGTCTGGCCGGTCTCGGTATTGGACTGGACCGTGAAGGTCGGATCTTCTTCCGCCAACTTGCCCAGGGCAATGCCCAGATGGTCAAGATCCTGCTGTGTCTTCGGTTCGACCGCGATTCCGATCACGGGATCGGGGAAGGTGATCGATTCGAGGACGATCGGATGGGTGTCGATGCAGACGGTGTCGCCCGTACGCAGCTCCTTGAAGCCCGCGGCGGCGCAGATATCGCCGGCCTCGACCCGCTCGATGGGGTTCTGCTTGTTGGAGTGCATCTGGAACAGCCTGACGGCCCGTTCCTTCTTGCCCGTACGGGGATTGAGGACCTGGGATCCGGACTCGAGACAACCCGAGTAGGCGCGCAGGAACGCGAGACGGCCCACAAACGGATCCGTGGCGATCTTGAAGACCAGACCGCAGAACGGATCACTGGAAACCGGTTTGCGTTCGACCTGCTGCCCGGTGCGGGGGTCGGTGCCGAAGACGCTTCCCTTGTCGAGCGGCGAAGGGAGGTAGCGCATCACGGCGTCGAGCAGGAACTGGACACCTTTGTTCTTGAACGAAGAACCGCAGCAGGTCGGAACGACCGACATCGAGAGGGTCGCCTTCCGCAGGGCGTCGATGATCTCGTCTTCCGAGATCGAATCGGGATCGTCAAAGAACTTTTCGAGAATCTCGTCGTTGTATTCGGCGACGGATTCGATGAGGCGGCCCCTCCATTCCTCCACATCTGCCTCCATATCGGCGGGGACAGGCTTCTCCACATAGTTGACGAGCTCCTTGCTCGTTCCGTCGTAGTAGTAAGCCTTCTTGCCGATCAGGTCCACGATGCCTTCGAAATTCTCTTCGGCACCGATGGGCAGGCAGATGGGAATGGCGCGGGCGCCCAGTTTTTCGTGGATATCTTCCACGACGGCAAGGAAATCGGCGCCGGTACGATCCATCTTGTTGACGTAGGCGATCTTGGGGACATGGTATTTGTCCGCCTGACGCCAGACTGTCTCCGACTGGGGCTGTACGCGGCCCACGGCACAGAAAGTAGCGATCGTCCCGTCAAGGACGCGAAGCGAACGCTCGACTTCGACCGTGAAGTCCACGTGACCCGGTGTGTCGATCAGATTGATCTGGTATTGCTCATCCCGATAATGCCAGAAGGCCGTGGTGGCCGCCGACGTAATGGTAATGCCACGCTCCTGCTCCTGGACCATCCAGTCCATCGTCGCAGCGCCTTCGTGCACCTCGCCTATCTTGTGGGTCTTGCCCGTATAATAGAGGATGCGCTCGGACGTCGTGGTCTTACCGGCATCGATGTGAGCCATGATACCGATATTGCGCGTGTATTTGAGATCTCTTGCCATCAAACGCGGATCAGGAAAGGATTAGAAACGGAAGTGGGCGAAGGCCTTGTTGGCCTCGGCCATCCTGTGCATGTCTTCCTTTCTCTTGAAGGCACCGCCTTCGTTGTTGTAGGCGGCCATGATTTCAGCGGCCAGTTTTTCCGACATGGAATGGCCGGAACGCTTGCGGGCGAAGGAGATCATGTTCTTCATCGACAGCGAGACTTTCCGTTCCGGACGCACCTCCATAGGGACCTGGAAGTTGGCACCGCCCACGCGGCGGCTCTTCACCTCGACCTGCGGGGTGACGTTTTCGAGCGCCTTCTTCCAAATATCGATAGGAGCCTGTTCAGAATCTTTCATCTTCTCGCCGATGATGTCGATTGCATCGTAAAAAATGGAATACGCGATACTCTTCTTCCCCTGCAGCATAAGGTTGTTCACGAAACGGGTAACCTGTACGTCGTGAAACTTGGGATCAGGAAGCAGAATCCTCTTTTTAGGCTTCGTTTTTCTCATTTTGTGAAAGAATTAAAAAAGGTGATGAATTACTTCTTAGCGGCTTTGGCCTTCTTCGGCCGCTTGGCGCCATAGAGGGAACGACTCTGCGTACGTCCTTCCACGCCAGCGGTATCCAATGCGCCCCTAAGGATGTGGTAACGAACACCAGGGAGGTCCTTGACACGACCGCCGCGAACCAGCACGATGCTGTGTTCCTGGAGGTTGTGGCCCTCGCCCGGGATGTATGCATTGACCTCTTTCTGATTGGTCAGACGAACACGCGCCACTTTACGCATCGCGGAGTTCGGCTTTTTAGGCGTGGTCGTGTACACACGGACACAGACACCGCGCCGCTGAGGGCAAGCATCCAGCGCGCGAGATTTGCTCTTTTCGACGATAACCTCGCGTCCTTTGCGAACTAATTGTTGAATTGTTGGCATAAATAGTTGTTAATCTATTATTTATGTTTTGTAGCCCCGCTTTTTGCGGGGTTGCAAAGATAGGACAAAAATTCCTAACTGCCAACAAGTTTTGAACAAAATTACTTCGTCGTGAACGAAGTTTCGGCCTGCAGCGGCGCTCCGTCGGCCGAAAGGCCTTCCACAGCGACCTTAAAACGGCCTTTGTAGTCGGGCAACTTGCAGGGAATCACCAGAGTCTGCCCCGGTTCCAGTTCCAGCATCGGATGCCAGTAGATGGTCTGGCGGTAATCCGGATAACCGGTTTCTTCCCGCAAGGAATCGCCCGTGAAAGCCATCGGCCAGGAGACGCCCTGGAAATCGATCACACGCACGCTGCCTCCGAACTGGAATCCGGGCAACGTATGCTTATAGGTTACGAAATTGACGATGCCCTCGAACGAACGGCTGCCGATGTAATAGGTCTGCGGGTAAATGTGGATCGATTCCACGAGCAAGGGATCATAGTCCATGATCTTCTGCTGGTCGAACACGGGCACCCCGTCGAGCATCATCAGCGTCGGTGCTTTGGAGAACGTGGTTTCGGTCCCGTTTTCGAGACGGACCTGGATGTCGCGGGTCCCGTCGCTCCAGCGGCGCGCCCGCATCTCCGGAATGAATTCCACGAAAATCTCCTCCATCGTCGTGAATCGGGTATAGTCGTCGAGCGGATAGACGACCTCGTGTTCCCCGAACAGGACATTGTGCTGCACCGCCAGCGGATCGAGCAGCGTGTCAGGCGTGAAGCGGCGCTCGATCTGCATCGCTACGCTGCGCGCCAGGAGCGCATCCTGGAGCGAAGCGCTCATCCGGAGTTTCTGCACCGGAGCGACGGGTGCGCCGACAAACGGAGACTCCAGTTCGATAAAACAGTTGAGCGCAGGGTTGATTCCCTCGATTTCACAGATGTATTCCCGATTACCATAAATGTTTCCGGTAAAGAACTCCACGCGTCCGTCGTCGTCGATGACCGAAGCATAGACATCGGATTTGTCGGAAGGCGTGGCAATAAACGCGAACTTGCCGGTCAGTTCGGGAATCATCTCCTGACTGAACCCGCTGACATGACCGCGGATGACTTCACCTTCGTAGTCCGGAATGACCGTGTTGTCGAAACGACGCGGGCCGACCTGCCGGCAGGCGGCCGTGAAATCGGCGATGGAAGGGTTGCCGTTCGACAGGAAACCGTCGTCGTGGCTGACCGACAGACTGAGTGATACGGACTCACCGCTCCGGTTGACCAGCTTCAGGGCATTATCCTCCCAGGACACCTCGAGAGATGCCCGGTCGGAGCCGGGCATGACGCCTCTGCCCGTCATCCCCGGCCCGGCCGGGGATCTGAGCGCCGCATACTCCTCCGGGGAAACCAGCTCGACACCGTCTTTCACCCGCTCATTCGAAAAGACGTTGAAGACGGAAACGGTCTTGGATGCCAGTCCGTTGTAATCATAGTCGCGCTCAGCGACATTCTGCCGCGTATAGGCGATCAGCCGGTAATTGCCGGTAGGCAGCGTGCTTGGGATCGCCATCCGGCCGGCCCCGCGGCCTTCCGTCAGGGCAACCTTGTCCGTCGCCACCAGGGCGTCTCCCTGGCGCAGTTCCAGGTAAGCGACATTGCTCACCGGAGAACACGTCCCCCGGGAGGCGTCCAGGCAGAAAGCCGAATACCAGAGCAGGTCACCGGCCACATAGACATCCCTGTCGGTCGAGATGTAAGTCCGTTCCACCACCCGTTCCTGGGAAAAAACCGCCGCTGCACACAGCAGCGCAACTAAACACAGTATCGTCTTTTTCATCGTCCTTTCCTTTTAATAGGGCCAGTCTTCGGGCCGGGTAAGCGTACCGCCGCGCCGGCGGCAGTCCACACAGGAAACGGGCCACCACTCATAGCCGAGGAAGCGACCGGTCTCCTCATCGTACACGTCGGTGGCGGGAAGCATCCCCTGCCGGTACGCCAGCGCGTACTGTTCGAGATTGTTGAGCGTATCCGGCGGCGGCACCGGTGCACGGTTGCTCCGGTAGAAACGGAGCGTCGAGTTGTCCACGAACATCTTCTTGCGGGAGACGCTCATCACGCCCACATAGCCCAGGACCATCTCTTCCGGCTTGTCAAGATTGACCACATTGCCGCGATACTCGGACGGCTCCGGGGAGAAAAGGCCGCCCACATCGCGGGAATTGCGGTCCATCATCTCCCAGTACTTGTAGGCATCCGCCGGAATCCGCATCTGGACGACCTCCGGCGAATAGATGACGGAAACCCTCTCGTCGTGGTAATTGAGCGTGTAGAGTTCATGGTCGACCAGCCGGTCTTCCGTCAGGGAGCCGGTCGAGGCCGTCATGATCTCAGGACGGTTCGACGTCGTCCAGCACCGGTAAGTACGGTCTTTCTCCTCAAGATAGACCACTTCGCCTTCCTCGCGGGAATACGCCAGGTACGTGTAGATGGCATATACGTCGGCGTGGTATTCCCAGGTTTCCCTGACACTCCAGCGATAATAGCTTCCGGCGGGATCGTCGGAGTGGGCGGACACCCGGACCGACATCGTAGTACCGTCGTCGCTGATCTTGTATGAAAGATCGTCAATCTCCCCGGCGTCCAGGCTCTTCTGCCAGACGGATGCATACGTGCCCTTCTCGTTCTCGATCACGAGCCTGTACTCCAGCGAAGGATCGGCGTCCTGCAGGTCGAACAGGCCGTATGAGCCGCGGCCATAATAGTAGGAATCCATATAGGGTTCGTACCCGCCATTCCCGTAACGATTCTCATACCGTCCACCGCTGCTGTCTTCGATATGCATTTTGCTGGAAGCGAGGATCCGCCAGCGTTCGTCGCCCTGCGTGGTATCGACCAGCGACCAGGAATAGTCGAGACGGACATTGCACATGTCGCCGATCACGATGTTCCCCTCAACAATCAGATAGCCGCCCTCCCCTTCGATCTGCGGGTTATAATCATACACGCACGAGGTCGCGGCCGTCAGGACCGCAAGCAGCAGGAAAAGGATATGGCGTGTTTTCATCAGAATTTCAGATTAATGTTGGCATAAGGGATCTGCGTGGCGAACACGCTCAGCATATGTCCTTTGACCGAGTGGCCGTCCGAGGTGTAATAGACCGAATACGGATTCTTCCGGCCTGTGACATTGTAGCAGCCGAGCGTCAGCGACATATGGGTGAGTTTCTTCAGATAGTGTCCCGGCTCGATGATCAGGGCAAGGTCGAGCCGCAGGTAATCGGGAACGCGATAGCTGTTTCGGTCAGAATAGACGAGCCGCATACCGCTGCCATAATTATAACGGCCCACCGGAATGGTGACGGGACGTCCGGTCGAATAGTCGAAGTTGGCCGAGATGCTGTAGCGGTGCGTAAACTTGTAGTTGGCCACGACCTTCAGGTCGTGCGGTTTGTCATAGGGGGCATTGTACCAGCGGCCTCCATTGGTGGTCATCACGCCGCGGTCTTCCATCTCGCGCAGGCGCGAGCGTGAATAAGTATAGGAGACCCAGCCGTTGAGCTTGCCCAGCGTCTTCTTGGCCATGAACTCCACGCCGTACGAACGGTTCTCCGTCTGGATCAGGTCGTCGGCCAGGTTCGGGTTCATCACCAGCACGGCTCCGCTTTTATAGTCGATATAGTGCTTGACCCGCTTGTAGTAGGCCTCCACCGAAAGGTCGAGCGTATTGTCCATCAGCGTACGGTAGAAGCCCGCCGCAGCCTGCCAGCCCGTCTGGGGAGGCAGTTTGTCGCCGGCCAGCCGCCAGCTGTCGGTGGGCGACACGTTGACGCTGTTGGAGATCATGTGGATGTACTGCCGCATCGTATTGAAACCCGCTTTGATGCTGGTCACGTCATCGAGGGAATACTTGCCCGACAAGCGGATTTCCGGGCCGCCGTGGAAGCCCGTTTCGCCCGGTCGCAGCAGCTGAGACCAGCGCAAACCGGCATCGAACGAGAGATGTTCATCCACCATCCAGGTGTCGCTCAGATAAAGAGCCGCTTCCAGCGCTTTCTCGTGGTCCATATCCACGCCTTTGACTTTCGACTGGAAGCCGAATGGATGATAGGATCCCGGATTCAGGTCGTATCGCGTGGCGTTGAAGCCGTAGCCGAGCGTGTGTGCGTCGCCGAGCGAGAGCTTGAAGTTCAACTTGGCGAAATACTGGTCGACGGACGTATCGAGCGTATAAGCCTCATAGTCGTTGAAGGAATCCTTGATGCCGTAGTGGTAGCTGTCATAGCCCACGGTAGCCGTCATCGAATGCCGGTCGTTGAAGATGCTGTGCCACTTGAGCGAGCCGTTGATGTTCCGGTAATGGAAACTGGTATCCCTGCTGAAACTGAACCTGTCGCGCGAGAAATAGCCATATGCGTGGATCGTATTGCGGTTGCCGATCTTCTGGCTGATGCCCAGATTGACATCCTGGAACGAGGCCCGGCCGCCGCTGTAGTTGCTGTTGGCCGGCAAGAGGTTGAAGATCCAGTTGGAATAGGTCGTACGGCCGCCCAGGATGAAGGTCGTGCGGTCCTTCACCAGCGGCCCTTCCAGATGCAGACGGCTCGTCAGCAAACCCAGACCCAGGGAACCCTGCACTTTCTTGCTGTTGCCGTCGCGGCTGCGGACCTCCAGCACGGAAGAGATGCGGCCGCCGTACTGGGCCGGAATCGAACTCTTGTAGAGTTCCACGTCGTTGATCACGTCGGGGTTGAACAGCGAGAGGATGCCGAACATATGGTTCGGATTGTAGATCGTCCCTTCGTTGAACAGGATGAGGTTCTGGTCGGCCGAGCCGCCACGCACGTTGAAACCGCTGGCCGCCTCGCCCACCGACTTGACTCCCGGCAGGGTAAGCACCACCTTCAGGGCGTCGGCCTCGCCGAAGGCTACCGGCACGTTCTTGATCAGGTTGATGCGTACCTTCTCGATGCCCATATGCGAGGTGCGGTGCTGCGACATGCTCTCGGATGTCACCACAGCGCCCTTGAGCGTGAAGACCTTTTCCTTCATCACCACGTCGAGCGCGCCGTCGCCGTAAACCACCAGGTCGAGTTTCATATCTTCCAGCGAATATCCGCTGAAACCCAGTTTGGCGGAACCTTTGGGCAGGGTCATCTTGTAGTAGCCGTAGGCGTCTGTCTGGGTGAATGATTTGCCGTCTTCCAGATACACCGACACGCCCACCAGCGGTTCTCCGCTGGAGACATTGCGTACGTAGCCGTGGACCGTCGCCCTGCCGCCGGTACGCGCCACATCGGGATCGCCGATCTCATAGACTTTGTTCTGGAAAGTCATCACCGTGGCCTGGTCGGCCAGATATTTCCGGAAGGCCGTATCCACCACGGGCTTGCGTTCGTCAAAATAACCGGCGGGCAGTTTCGTGGCGATGTCCGTGCCGCGCAGGATAAAATACTTGCCGTCGATTTCCGTAATGGAATATCCGTTCTCCCGCAGTTCCCGGAAGGCCCGCTGCAGGAATTCCGCCCGCGGAACACGGATGGTGTAACTCTTATGGTCCGATGTGTCGCGGACGCAGTACACGTCGGAAGATATCTCCGTGCGGATAAACCGGATCAGCTCGTCCACATCGGCCTTGTACACGCCGAACGACTCACCCGCCGGTTGCGCCTTGAGCGTGAGGGCACAGCAGAACGCTGCGGCCAGGGACAGGAAAAGGGTCAGCTTCTTCATCTCGTTTCCACGTAATTGAACACTTCCACGCAGAAACGGTCGAACGGCAGCCGGGTGCCCGTCTCCTGCTGGCGGATATGGCGGCGGACGTCGTGCCGCAGGTTCTTGTCGATCAGTTTGAAGACGTCATTCCGTCGCTTGACCGGGACGATTCCGCCATCTTCAGGAATATAGCAGTAATCGGCCGAATAGACGAACGCCTGGTAGATATCCCGCCGGAAAGGACCGTCGTATCGGGTCTCGTCGCGCTTGCGGCCGTCAATATCCTGTTCCAGCTGCTTGGTCACGCGCCGGAGAACCTTCGCCCGCCCCGCATAGATTATTTCCCAATAGCCGGATGGAGCCTGTTCCCCGTACAGGTACTGCAGGTTCAGGAACTGTCGTCCGGAGAAGGAGCACTCCCGGACATACTCGCGCTCCAGCAACTTATAGGATATGCCGCTGCCGACCCGTACGATCAGGTCCTGACGCGCCGCATCGATATTGAGCAGGACGTCCCGGTACGACTTCCCGTTATAAACAACCGTTCCTATCTGATATTCAGGACCATACCAATAATAGGTACCGTTGTAGAGCAACGCGTATTCATACGCCTTGTGGCCGCGATACAGCAGGGAGGCGGTTTCTGCCCGGTCGCTGAACAAAGCATAATCGTCCTGCGCCGACGCCGGGGAAATCCCTGTCAGGAGCAGCACGGCCAACATAAAGCCCAAAAGGCGTCTTGTCGTCATTTTCAGTCTTTTTGAAAATACAAATATATCATAAAAAGACTGCAAACCCAAAATCTTGCACCGGACGAAGGATTTATTACGGGAAAAGGTTATCTTTGTACCGATTCAGAACAGAATACACCCTATATGAAGAAAATTGCAATGGTCGCCTTCGGTGGAAACGCACTGCTCAGGAGCGGCCAGAAAGGCACATATCTAGAACAGATCGCAAACGTCGAACAGACTTGCGAACAACTTTACAACCTGGTGGCCCGCGGCTACTTCCTGGCCATCGGGCACGGCAACGGCCCCCAGGTCGGAACGGTGATGCTGCAGCAGGAAGCCGGCCGGAAGGTCTTCGACCTGGCAGCGATGCCGATGGATTTCTGCGGCGCACAGACCCAGGGCTCCATCGCCTACCTCATCGAGCAGGGAATGAACCGGGTCCTGGTCCGTCACGGCCTGCGCCGACGCGTCGTTTCACTGATTACGCAGGTGGTCGTCGACAAAGACGACCCGATGTTCCTCAACCCGACCAAACCCGTCGGTCCCTACTATACCCGCGAAGAAGCGGAATCTTTCCACGAAGAGACCGGCGCCATCTACCGCGAAGACCCGAAAGGGAACGGATGGCGCAAAGTCGTCGCATCGCCCAAGCCCGTGCGGATCAACAACATCGAGATCATCCGCCAACTCGTGGAGGTGGGCAACATCGTCATCACGGTGGGCGGCGGCGGCATCCCGGTCGTAGATGAAGACGGCGTGCTCAGCGGCGTGGAGGCCGTCATCGACAAAGACCTCGCTTCGGCCCTGTGCGCCTCGCAGATCCGTGCCGACGCCCTCTACATCCTCACCGACGTACCGAAAGTCTATATCAATTTCCGAAAACCCGACGAAAAACCGCTCGACGTGATTACCGTCGAGGAGGCGAAACGCTATCTGGCCGAAGGCCATTTCACCGAGGGGTCGATGGCCCCGAAAGTGCGGGCCGGCATCTATTTCGTGGAAAACGGCGGCAAGGAATGCGTCATCACAGAAGCAGGCCAGTTGGAGAACCCCGCCTGCGGCACGCGTATTGTTAAAGAATAAAAACTATTGAATCAAATAATTATGGCTTACAATCTCCGTAACCGGAGCTTCCTGAAGCTCCTCGACTTCACTCCGAAAGAAATCCAGTACCTTCTCGACCTGGCCCGCGATCTCAAGCGCGCCAAATATACCGGCACCGAGCAACCGCGCCTCAAAGGCAAAAACATCGCCCTGATCTTTGAAAAGACATCGACCCGCACCCGCTGCTCCTTCGAAGTGGCCGCCTACGACCAGGGCGCCCACGTCACCTATCTGGGTCCTTCCGGCTCGCAGATCGGCATCAAGGAATCGATGAAAGACACGGCCCGCGTGCTGGGCCGCATGTTCGACGGCATCGAATACCGCGGTTTCGCCCAGAAGACCGTGGAGGAACTGGCCCAGTACTCCGGAGTCCCCGTTTGGAACGGCCTGACCAACGAATTCCACCCCACCCAGATCCTGGCCGACTTCCTGACGATGAGCGAACACGTGGACAAACCCCTCAACAAGGTGTCCTACGCCTATCTGGGCGATGCCCGCTTCAATATGGGCAACTCCCTGATGGTCGGCGGCTGCAAGATGGGTATGGACGTGCGCATCGTCGCCCCGAAGTCGCTCTGGCCGGATCCGGAGCTCGTCGCCACCTGCCGCAAGATTGCGGAAGAAACCGGCGCCACCCTCACCCTGACCGACGACGTGGATGCCGGCGTGAAGGGCTGCGACTTCCTCTATACCGACATCTGGGTATCGATGGGCGAACCCGACGAAGTCTGGAAAGAGCGCATCGCCCTGCTGATGCCTTACCAGGTCAACGCCAAGATGATGGAACGCACCGGCAACCCGAAATGCAAATTCATGCACTGCCTCCCTTCCTACCACAATCTCGAGACGAAGGCGGGCCGCGACGTTTATCAGAAATTCGGACTCGACGGCATCGAAGTCACGGAAGAGGTCTTCGAAAGTGAAAACAGCATCGTTTTCGACGAAGCCGAAAACCGTATGCACACCATCAAAGCCGTCATGGTAGCAACTTTAGGAGATTAAATATTATGAAACGATTACTGACCCTCGCCGCCTGCTGCCTCTGCCTGATGGCCGGCACGCAGGCCCACGCGCAGTATTACAACACCGACCTCGAACGGACCATCTCCCTGCAGGAAGATGCCGTCCGCCGTGCCGAGCAGAGCAAGCGCGACATCGACCGCCGTTGCGAACGCGACATTGACCGCAACAAGGAAGCCATCGAACGGGCCGAAAGCAAGATCAAGGAAGCCAAAGGTGGAAAAAAAGCTACCCAGGAAAGCCTGAAGGCTCACAAAGCTACTCTCAAAAGTGCCAGGACCGCTTATAAGGAACTTGAGAAACAGATGAAGACCGACGGTCTCGACGATGCCGAAAAAGAACAACTCCGCGAACGGAAAGACCGGATCAAGGATATGGAGCAGGATGTCAAGGAAACCCAGCGCAGGATCAAAGACTACGACAAGGACATCGACACCGCCCACGCCCAGATCAAACGAAGCAAGGCTTCCATCCAGGACGACCGGAACGAAATGAAGGCCGCCAAAGAGCAGCTCAAAGTCGCAAAGAACGACTTGAAGCAGAGCAAGAAGCTCAAGAAAGAGCTTAGGAAATAAAAAAGAGGGGCGTGCCCCTCTTTTTTATTCTACATATTCTCGAACACGTCGCGGATGATGCCGACCGCTTCGCGGAGTTGCTCTTCCGTAATGACCAACGGCGGGGCGAAACGGATGATATGGCGGTGGGTCGGTTTGGCGAGCAGGCCTTTCTCGGCCATCTTCAGGCAGATGTCCCAGGCCTCGATGCCGTTCTGCGGCTCGGTGATCACGGCATTGAGCAGACCCTTGCCGCGGACCGACTTGAAGTACGGTGACTTGATCTTGCCGATCTCCTCGCGGAAGATCTTGCCCAGATAATCGGCCTTTTCCGTCAGATTCTCGTCGCGGATGACTTCGAGGGCGGCGACGGCGACCTTGGCGGCCAGCGGGAATCCGCCGAAGGTGGATCCGTGTTCGCCCGGTTTGATGGTCAGCATGATCTCATCGTCGGCCAGCACGGCCGAAATCGGAAGCACACCGCCCGAAAGGGCCTTGCCGATGGTGATCATATCGGGGCGGACACCTTCGTGGTCGCAGGCGAACATCCGGCCCGTACGGGCGATACCCGTCTGCACCTCGTCTGCCACGAAGAGCACGTTGTGCGCGTGGCAGAGGTCATAGCATTTCTTGATGTAACCGTCGTGCGGCACATAGACGCCGGCTTCACCCTGGATCGGTTCCACAACCATCGCGCAGACCTTGTCGCCCTTCTCCTCGAGCACGCGGGCCAATGCCTCGGTGTCATCGTACGGGATCTTGATGAAACCCGGGGTGAACGGACCATAGTTATAATAGCTGTCCGGATCGTTCGACATCGTGACGATGGTGATCGTACGGCCGTGGAAGTTGCCTTCGCAGACGATGATCAACGCTTCGTTCTCGGGAATGCCTTTTACCACATAACCCCAGCGGCGGGCGAGTTTGAGGGCGGTTTCGACCGCCTCCGCACCCGAGTTCATCGGAAGGAGCTTGTCGTAGCCGAAAAATTCCGTAGCGAACTTTTCATACGGTCCGAGGCAGTCGTTGTAAAAAGCGCGCGAGGTCAGGCACAGGTTCTGGGCCTGATCGGTGAGGGCCTTGACGATCTTTGGATGGCAATGTCCCTGGTTGACAGCTGAATAGGCCGACAGGAAGTCGAAATAGCGTTTGCCGTCGACATCCCAGACGAAAGCACCTTTGCCCTTCGAAAGGACGACAGGCAGCGGATGATAGTTATGCGCACCATAGCGATCTTCCAGATCGATGTACTGCTGAGCGTTAGAAGTGATATGCATAAAAAGGATTGTTAAGAATTGTCGTTACAATCTACAAATTTGCAAATAAATTTTGCAAAAAACGAATAATCCGCTACTATTTTTCAGGTCAGGCCAGCACTTCGTGCAGGACGTCCAGCGAACGGGCGTCGATGGTCGTGCCCAGGTGGTAGGACAAATATTGCAACATTTTGCGGAGGAAAGACTGACGGCTGCGGGCCGACAGGGGAAGCGCCATGGCTTCCTGGAGCGGACAGTGCAGGATCTGCTGGAAAAGAGCCGCTTCTGCAGGCGGGAAAAGGCCATCCGGTTCGATGCTTTCGCCGGGCATGAAACCCATCCGGACGGCATAGCCGACCAGGAACCAGCAGGGAAAGTTGGCTATGCTGCCTTCGGTCCCGTCGAGGGTTACGATTGCTTCGCACAACCAGTCGAAGAGGGCGGGATCGGCCATTTCGCTGGTAAAACTCCGGTAAAGCACCTCGCTGATGAACATTGCGACGGTGCTTTTGATCAGGTCGCTTCGCAGATGGGGCAGCTGCGGGGCGGGAGACCATTCCTTCAGATAGGCCAGCGTCGATTTCGGCGATTCCCCGCTCACCGCTTCAAGCAGGGCAAGGCTGTGGAATGCGGCCGTCGCACCGCTCCGGCGCAGGCCGCGTACCAGAAAACTTCGCCGCCCGGCGTCCGAATCGACAGCGTGCAGCACGACGCCGTGGTCGGATTGCTTGGTCAGGTGCAGGACGATTATCCGTGTTTTTGCTGGAGATGGCATTGCAGCATCCGCATCGCCTTCCCGCGGTGGGAGAGCGCGTTTTTCTCTTCGATCGAAATTTCGGCCAGGGTGACCTGAAGACCGTCGGCCACGAAGATGGAATCGTAGCCGAAACCCTGCACGCCTTCGCTTTCCCGCAGGGCGATATGCCCTTCGCAGGTGCCTTCGAATACGGAAAGTTCACCGTTTTCGATCAGGGAAACGACGCAACGGAAGCGTGCGGTACGTTTTTCGAATGGAAGGCCCTCGAGTTCTTTCAACACACGCCGCCGGTTCGCGGCAGGATCTTTATCTTCCCCGGCATAACGGGCTGTGTGGACGCCCGGCGCACCGCCGAGCGCGTCGATTTCGAGCCCGGTGTCGTCGGCGAAACAGTCCTGCTGGAACAGGTTCCAGACGGCACAGCATTTTTCGATGGAATTGCCGCGAAGGGTATCGTGGGTTTCGGGAAGGTCGCCGGGAAAGCCGAGCGAGGAAGGGGAAACCACGTGGAATCCGGCTCCCAGGATGGCTTGGGCCTCTTCCAGTTTATGGGGGTTGTTGGAGGCGAAGAGAATGTCCATTTCGGCTGTGTTGAGAACGTAAAGATACAGATAAAATTGCTATTTTTGTGCGATATATGATCAGACAGATGAAAAGTATGATGAAAGGGACGGCCCTGGCCGTCGTATGGCTGCTGGGCGCCCTGCTGATGGAGACGAAGGCCCAGAGCCAGGATTTCAAACTGGGAAAGAGCCTGGAACTCGAATATGCGGCCCTGAAGGAAATCTCCCAGTCGTATGTGGATACCGTAGATTTCGAAAAGATGGTCACCACGGGCCTGCGGGCGATGCTTGCCACGCTCGATCCTTACACGGTGTATATCTCCGAGGAGGAAGGGGAGGATTTTGAAATGATGACGACCGGCAATTACGGCGGCGTCGGATCGCTGATCCGCAAGAAACCGGGCGAAGGAGTCCGGATCATCGAACCGTACGAGGGCTCACCTGCCGCCAAATACGGCCTGCAGCCGGGCGATATGATCATCGAGATCGACGGAATCCCCGTCTATGACGAGACTTCGGAGCAGAGTTCCGGCCGGATGAAGGGACAGCCGGGCACGGAAGTCAGGTTCAAGGTCGTCAAGGGCCGGTCGAAAGACACGGTCGACATCGTGGTGGTTCGGGATCGGATCCACGTGTCAGACATCGTATATGCCGGAATCTATCGCGATGACATCGGTTATATCCAGTTGAGCGGTTTCACCGCCAAGATGGCCGACGAATTCAAGGCCCAGGTACTGCGCCTCAAGGAGGCCGGTGCGAAAAAGCTTGTCATCGACCTGCGCGACAACGGCGGCGGCGTGATGGACGAAGCCATCGACCTGGTGTCGCTCTTTGTGCCGAAAGGCACCCTCGTGGTCTCTTCCAAGGGCCGCGTGGAGGAGATGAACCGGGAATACCGTACGACCGACGCGCCGGTCGATACGGAAATGCCTCTGCTGGTGATGGTCAACGGCAATTCCGCCTCCGCTTCCGAGATCACTGCAGGCGCCCTCCAGGATCTGGGCCGTGCCACGATTGCCGGCACGCGCTCCTTCGGCAAAGGCTTGATCCAGTCGATCCGGCCGATGCCCTACAATAGCCAGATCAAAGTGACCACCGGCAAATATTATACGCCGAGCGGCCGCTGCGTACAGGCCATCGACTACAGCAACCGCCACGAAGATGGCACGCTCGACAAGGATCCCGGCGGCGGCATTGCGCCCGACATCGTCGTGGAGAACCATCCTTTCAGCCGGCCGACCGTGTCGCTGATCTATTACGACATCATCGGTTCCTACGCCATTGAATACTTCCTGGCCCACGAGACCATCGACCGGGATTTCCATCTGACGGATGCGGAATACGAAGATTTCGTGAAGTTTGCCTCCGCCCAGGACTTTGATGCCCGCACGGCCGCGCAGACGGCGCTCGACCAATTGATCAAAGCGGCCCGGACCGAAAACCTGTACGACTATTACAAAGAAGAGATCGAAGCCCTGCAGAAAAAAGTGAATATGGACAAAGCCACTGTCCTGCGCGCCAAGAAAGACGAGATCCTGCCGCTGGTCGAGCAGGAGATCGTGACCTGCTATTATTTCAACGGGGCCAGCGTGCCCGTAGCGCTTCGCTACGACGAACAGCTCCGCGAAGCCGTCGAAAAGTGGCTACTTAAATAGATATACCTTATCGCCACGCCGGACCTTTTCCGGAACGGCAATGGAACAGAGGTCGCCTTTGGCGGCCTCTTCCAGTATATGCGCGTCGTCGAGCCGGATTTCGGCGACTTCGACTTCGACCACGCCCGTCGTGGGCCCGGTGATCAGCAGCGGGTCGCCGACACGGAAGGAGCCGGTCTCCATCTTGATTTCGGCTACGCCGAGGCGGGCATAATAATCGGCAACCCGGCCCAGATAGACTTTGGTCCGGCTTGCCTGGTTGCCATAGACCTTGCTCCATTCACCCAGACGTGCGCCCTGGTAATAACCGTCCCAGAAGCCGCGGTTGAAGACCGTGGAGAGCTCTTCCTTGAGCCGTTCGGCCAGCTCCGGCGACCAGTTGCCGGCTTCGATGGCGTCGGCTGCCTGCCGGTAAGCCCGGGTTGTGATTTTCACATACTCTTCGCTGCGGGCCCGCCCTTCGATCTTGAAAACCGTCACGCCGGCATCGGCCATCTTGTCGAGGAATCCGACGGTACAGAGGTCTTTGGGCGACATGATGTATTGGTTGTCGATCAGCAGCTGCGCGCCTGTCTCGCGGTCGGTCACCTCATAGGCGTGCCGGCACACCTGATAGCAGGCGCCCCGGTTGGCCGAGGCATTGTATTCGTGGAGTGAAAGATAGCATTTCCCCGAAACGGCCATGCAAAGGGCCCCGTGACAGAACATCTCGATACGGACTTTCCGGCCGGAAGGACCGCAGATGTTTTCACGGTCGATGGCTTCCCGGATGGCCCGCACCTGCTCCAGGCGCAACTCGCGCGCCAGCACGACCACGTCGGCGAACTGGCTGTAGAAGCGCAGGCTCTCCACGTTGGAAATACTCAGCTGCGTGGAGATGTGCACCTCCAGGCCCAGGCGACGGGCTTCGAGGATGGCGGCCATGTCGGAACAGATGACGGCGCTCACGCCGGCTTTCCGGGCGGCGAGCAAGGCCTCGCGCATCGGCGGGAGATCTTCGTCGTAGAGGGTGATGTTGAGGGTCAGGTAGGTCCGCACGCCGTGTTCACAGCATATTCCGCATACCTGTTCCAGGTCGTCCGGAGAAAAATTGTTGGCGGAGCGCGAGCGCATGTTCAGCTGCCCGACACCGAAGTAGACGGCGTCCGCGCCGCCCTGGACGGCAGCCTGCAGGCACTCGAAATTGCCTGCCGGAGCCATTATCTCCAGTTTATTTTTCACGGTGGATGAGTTCTTCCGCGAATTGTTCGAGCACGCGGGTGCGTGCCGGGTCGAGTCCGGCGCCGGAAAGGGCGGCCATCGCCTTGCGATGATGAGCCAGGATGGCCGTGGCGGCCGCATCTTTCACACCCAGTTCGACATAGAGTCTTCGGACGGCTTCGACTTTTTCCGCGCGGGCCTCTTCGGGAAGCTGCATCAGCTTGGCCAGCTGTGCTTTCCTGTCGGCATCGGAACGGCGGTAGGTCTCCACCAGAAGCCAGGTCTTCTTGTTGTTGGCGATGTCGCCGCCGATTCTTTTGCCGAACACTTTCTCGTTGCCGAAGGTGTCCAGATAGTCGTCCGTAATCTGGAAGGCGATGCCCAGCTGATAGCCGAAATCGTAGATCGCGTCGCAGACCTCCGGAGATGCACTGCCCAGAAGGGCGCCCATCCGCGCCGAGCAGGCAAGCAGCACGGCCGTCTTGAGTCCGATCATCCCCAGGTAGTCATCCATCGTGATCAGGGGCAGTGATTCGTAGTCCATATCGTACTGCTGGCCTTCGCAGACCTGCATGGCGGTGGTCGTAAAGAGGTCGAGCGCCTGCGGCAGCACGTCCTGCGGGGCGTGGGCCAGGTATTTGCAGGCCAGGATCGACATCACGTCGCCCGAAAGGATCGCGATGTTCTCGTTCCATTTCTTATAGACGGTAGGGCAGCCGCGGCGGGTGTCGGAGCGGTCCATGATATCGTCGTGGATCAGCGTGAATTCGTGAAAAACCTCCAGCGCCATCGCCGGGAAAATCGCTGCATCGCACAAGTCCTCCTTGAACAGATTGTATGTCAGCAGGCACAACTTCGGCCGGATGCGCTTTCCGCCGATCGACATCATATAGTCGAGCGGCTCATAAAGGTTGGCGGGTTCGCGGCTGATGTGACGGAGCCTGGCGAAGTTTTCCAGGATGCGGTCGATCTCTTCGAGAGTGTACATAAACGCGGTTTTATCTTACAAAGATACGAAATTAATTTTTGTATCTTTGCGCCGATGGAAAAAGGAATCGCAACGGTCGTCAAGCATACGGGGAGCCACTATCTGCTTTCCGTCCTGCCCGAATGGAATCCCTTCCCGGCGGTGATCCGCGGGAAGCTGCGGCTGGCCGGCTCGAAGGCAACCAACCCCGTGGCCGTGGGCGACCGGGTGGTGTTCGAAGACGGGACCATCACCCGGATCCTGCCCCGCAAGAATTACATCATCCGGCGTTCCACCAACCTGAGCCGCGAAAGCCATATCATCGCCGCCAATCTCGACCGTGTCTTCCTGATTGTGACCATCATCCTGCCGGAAACCAAACTGGCGTTCGTCGACCGGTTCCTGGTGACCTGCGAAGCCTATGGCATCCGTCCCGTAATCCTGGTCAACAAGGTGGACCTCTACACGGAGCCGCAGCTGCAGGAAGCCCTTGCGCAGTTCAAGTCGCTCTATCGGGGCGCGGGATACGAGGTGCTCGAGATTTCCGCCCGGAAGGGGACGGGACTGTCGCAGGTGCGGGCGCTCTGCCGGGAAGGGCTGACGCTCTTCTCGGGTGCTTCGGGCGTGGGCAAGTCATCGCTCCTGAAAGCGCTCGACCCGACCCTCGACCCGAAAATCGGTGAGATTTCCCTGAGCCATCTGCAAGGGAAGCATACCACGACTTTCTATGAGATGCATCCGCTTTCTGGCGGAGGTTTCGTGATTGACACGCCCGGCATCCGGGGCTTCGGGCTGGTGGACATCGCCCCCGAGGAACTGAGCACCTACTTCCCCGACATGCTGCGCGTGATGGACGATTGCCGTTTCAAGCCCTGTACCCATACGCACGAACCGGGCTGTGCCGTCAAGGCGGCGCTGGAGGCGGGTACCCTCGCCCCGGAACGCTACAGTTCCTATCTGGGAATGCTGGAAGAAGAAAAGAAATACCGCTGATGGCCCTGCGCAATCCCATCAACCGGGAAGTGGTCCGGCTCGCCGTGCCGAGCATCCTGGCCAATATCACGGTGCCCCTGGTGGGCATCGTCGACACGGCCATCGCCGGCCACCTGGGCGACGCCGCCCTGATCGGCGGCATCGCCATCGGCACGATGCTCTTCGACCTGCTCTACTGGAACATGGGTTTCCTTCGCGTGGGGACGGGCGGCATCACGGCCCAGGCCTACGGCCGGGGCGATATGAAGGCCTCGATTGGCACCTTCTCCCAGGGCATCGCCACCTCGCTGATCGTCTCGCTGCTCGTGCTGGCCATCCAATGGCTCTTCGCCGAGGGAATGTTCCTGCTGGTGGACTGCTCGCCGGAAGTGGAGCGGGTGGCCCGGAACTATTTCTTCATCCGGATCTGGGCGGCGCCGGCCACGCTGGCGCTCTTTGTCTTCAAGGGCTGGTTCATCGGCATGCAGAATACGGTGTTCCCGATGATCACCGACCTGTGGGTGAATATCGTCAATATGCTGGCCAGCTGGCTGTTGTCGTTCTACACCCCGCTGGGCATCAGCGGCGTGGCCGTGGGTACGCTGATCGCGCAGTGGACGGGCCTGGTGCTGGCGCTGCTGCTGATGCGCTCGAAATACCGCGACCTGCTGCAGAAGACGACCATCCTCCACAGCATGAAGTGGAAATACTTCAAAAAATTCTTCTCGGTCAACAGTTTCCTGTTCGTGCGCTCGATGCTGATGCTGGTGGTTTATGAAGGGTTCACGATCTTCGCCGCCCGGTTCGGCGACGTGGAACTGGCCGTCAGCTCGGTGATGATGAAACTGCTGATGCTCTACTCGTATTTCGTCGACGGCTTCGCCTATGCCGGCGAAGCGATGGCCGGCCGCTACATCGGCGAGCAGAACCGCTCCTCGCTCAATGAGACCGTGAAATATGTGTTCCTGTGGGGTGCCGTCATCGGCGTCGTATCGACCGTGGCCTATGCCGTCTTCCCACGCTCCATCATCGGACTGCTGACCGACAACGCCGAAGTGATCGGCGCCAGCGAAGCCTATTTGTTCTGGTTGCTGCTGATGCCGGTGCTCAGTTGCGTGGCTTTCATCTGGGACGGCATCTATATCGGCGCCACCGCCTCGCGGCCGCTGATGGTCTGTATGATCTGGTCAGCCGCCGGGTTCATCGCCGCCTTTTATCTCTGTACCCCGCACTTCGGGGCCCAGGCGCTGTATATTGCCTATTTCGTCCACCTCATCGCACGCTCCGTCTACCTGACCCTGGTCGCACGCCGCAGCGTCTGGTCGCGGTTGTCTTCCGTGGAGCGTATTCGATAGAGCCCTTGATATCATTGGCTCTAGGCACATCCTTTTTTGCATCGACTTATCGGAAGAGCGGTTGATGGAAGAACGATGCCAAGAAGCGCCAGCCTACGTCAGCCCGCAACGGAACAACAACCTTCCTGCTGGCCACAGAACGAGTATTCCTTACTAATGTTTCATCAAGGCTTATTGATTTTCTCAAAAGTGAGTTCTTTTGCGTACTCGTAAACACTTCCGTCATCCGCCGTCAAACAAATGTGAATATGCTTCGGCGCCACCGGCTCTGGAAGCTTGTCGAAAGACAAGGCGAAGAAGCCCAAAATCGTAATATCAGATGGACGGACGGCCGTTCCGAGTTTAAAGGTATTGAATACTTGATAATATGGTTCAATCCCGTCTATTTTATCTTTCATCTCAGGATACAACGGATTCTCTTCCATTAGGACATCTGAAGAAAACCGCCACTGATAATGATTCAACAGAACTCGATTAGGCGTATTCGTGCCAAAATGAAGAAGATCCAATAAAGAGGATCCGGCAGGATGATCTTCATCAAAATCTTCTTCAGCGAAAACTTTTAGTTCGGTGAAATCCTTGTAATAATAATAACATCCCGTTTCTCGGGCGACAGAGCCAAATCGCCCTATTGGGGAAGGGGCAACATCATTGTGCTTTTGGCTGAGTGATTGATGCAGATCACTGCCTGCCCAAAAGACCTGATAGTCGGACTTGCCGTCCGGCTTTGACATAAGATCCATAACTATTAATTGATCTATCTCAGGGAAACCAGACATCAAATCAGATAGTTCGGTAAAGTAGGGAAACGCACTGTTGTTGTCGAGGACTTCCTTCTTTGTAAGGGCTGTCCATTCCGCATCCGTGTACGCCGTCACCAGATATCCGGTCTCCAGTCCATCGACACATGAAGTAGTCACCAAAAATAATAGACTGAACAATAAATTTACTCGTTTCATAGCATATAAATCGTTAATAAGTTATTATTCGATACCACCATGAAAAATCATATTCTAGCGATCCCGTACAATCTCCATATGTGGGGTCGTTGTGGTCCATTTGCGTTGTGTCAAAAATACCAGACACATAATAGCCATTACATATACCGCCCCAGCCCCAGTTACAATGGAGCAGTTCTCGATTATCTGTATTAGTTGCTTGTCTGATAAGTCCATCAACAACCCAGGCATGTCCATCCAATACCCCTGAAATGGCACAGATAATGACAGGTTTATAGTTTAATAACATTGAAAGAACCAACTGCTCGTCATAACCGATATTGTTCTCTACGTTTGAATATCCGGCAAACATCGAAAGAAAATCACAAGCTTTTTGAGGAAAAGTAAAGGACCAGTTGGTCGTATAATAGGTTTCACAAAAAACACCAATCGTTTTGATTAATAAAGACACATCATATATTCCTGTATCAGATCCCAGATAGGAAGAACAATTACAGACATCCCACATTTCATCCCAATCTAAATAATGATCATTGATACTTAAGTTCGTGGGGGTCTGACGATATGTCATGAGCATCGCAACTGCAACAGGTACGCATCCGGCAGGTTTGTGTTGACCCGAGGGATTCGTCGGACACAAATCATTAAAAGGAGGGCCTTGTTCCCATAACAATGGAACCATAGGATTAATTGTTAAATAATTAATCCAAGATGAAGATCCACCACCACTTCCACCACCAATATTCCCATTTCCTCCACCTTCTCCACCATCTTCGCCTTCTCCGTCGTTACCGTCGCCGCCGCCGCCTTCCGTGAGAAGATAGCCGACAAGAAGTTGTTCAACGAAAAGACCTGAAGAGTCTTGAGAAGAACCGCTTTTAGTCTGTGGCGTATGAATCTTAAAATATTGGTCCATCCTGCCATTATCAAGTATTGCGATAATGGGGTCAGGCAGTTTTCTATCTGCAGCAAGGATGGCGCAACCCTCGTCATTTGCAAAATTTACAATATATACAAGACCTTCACTCGAAGCGCCATCAATGACAGAGCTTTTCGGAACCGTTATGATCTCATCAATGAGAAGATTGCTATCAGACTTTGTTTGCGGCAGGATGGCAGTGAGCAAAGAAACGGCTTCGTCAACAGGTATTGTTGAACTGTTATTTTTATCATCGAACAGTTCCTCAGTAGTGCATGCGACTGCCGATATTATCAGAAGAAAAGAAAGAAGATGACGTTTCATTTCGATGGTTTTTAATTTGTTATTCTACTTTTATCTAAGATTTAATTGTCCACGGCGGCGATGGAATACATGTCAAAATTAATTTAAACAACTTGTTCTTTAAAGAAACTGGGTTCTTTTTCAGGACTTTTTCGATGTCAATTATGATTGACGGTGACTATTTTTAAATGTGGGGCGCCCGAAAAATATTATCTGTATATAACTTATAATCTGATGTTTACAAATCCATGATACGAAAAATGATTATTGGCAAAGACTGCTCGTCTTATGCTTATCATTATTTCGATAACTTTGTATTGAAATAATCGCGACAGAATGAACACCCGCAAAAACAGCATCATCCTATTTACATTAACCCTCTCATTGATAACCTCGTGCATTCCCATCAACTCATCAAAGCATGACGAGATAGTTCATTTGGAACAGCAGCAGAACGGTGAGAATCCGACTGGAGTCAGGAGCTGGGACATCCGAACCAGCCGCTCCGCCACAACTGTCAGCATTTTCATCACAGATTTTTCGGGCGCAGTCATTGCCGAAGCAAGCGGGAAAGATGGGAATGTCGTTTCTGCCAGAAAAATAATCAATGGAACCGGAGTTCTGGAACTAGACACGAGATCCTTCCCTGATGGATCTTATTCTTTGTCCATTCAAGTCATCGAAACCCCCACAAGCTCATATGACAGATGATGCGTCTTGTCTTTGTTTTACCTCTCTGTATCACGCTGGCATTGTTCAAAATTGGATGGGCAAATCCACCGTCGGCGAAAGAAAGACTTGTCGAGATTGACCGCGTTCTGCAGATCAGCCCGCCCGCTGCGCTGGATTCGCTTTCCGAATGGAAATACCGACAGATTTCCAGAGAGAATGAGGCCTATTATGACTTGCTCCTGACCATCGCGCAACACAAGAATAACATCCCCTTCTCAAACGATTCTCTCATTGCTGTCGCAAGTCGTTATTTTGGGCACAGTCACGACAGCAGGAACAAGGCGCGTGCATATTTCTACCACGGAGTCGTCCGCTACTTATTGGCACCTGATGATACAATGGCTCACAGAATGATGCAACAGGCAAGTATAATCGTGGAACAAGATAAAGTGGATGATGATAGGTTGAGCGCACTGCTTTATGCCTATCTTGGTAAAATCAATGACCATACGCACAATGTGCCAGAAGCGATCGATTATTATCAAAAAGCCGCACTTGCCGAAAAACACAACGGAAATGTGCGGAATGAAATCCTTGACCTCTGCTCACTAGTCAACTGCCTGACGATGACCAATGATAGTCTTCATCTCAGGCAAGCTTTCGGCCAATTGGACAGTACTCTCAGCCTTCATTCCGACATTCATCTAAACAATGTATATAATACAAAAGCAATCTATTACCTCAACGGACTATCTGAACCCGATAGTGCCATTTTATATGCTTTAGCATGGAATCCGGGAAGTGGCGATCTCGGCGCCAAGCACGAGATTCTGGCAGCAGCTTACAAGTTAAAAGGAGATCTTGACAGCGCGTTGTTCCACCAGAAAGCCGCCTTGGCTTTGAAGCGTCCTGAAGATAGCCTCTACTACTATATATTATATCAGGACCTGGCTGAACTATATAATCTGCGCGGGGAAGCCGATTCTACGGCTCATTATGCCCAACAGGCTTTTCGCTCATTAAACGCCAGCTACGATCAGAAGACTACGAAACGAATTCTCGAATTGGAAAAACAATACGACTTGGCGAAGACGCAGTCAGAACTGGATCGAGTACGGCATTCCCGCAATATCACATGTCTAGCAGCAGGCCTACTTATACTTTTGGCTGCCAGCATTTTTCTATTTCTTCGCACCCGCCATAAGGAGGCTGAAAAACTGATAAGAGTTCAGCAGCAGCAGTTGGAAGAAGAAAAACTGGTCAGGGCTTTGCTCCTTTCAACGGCAAAGACCTTCAACAACGTCATTCCTTCGCTAAAAAAGCTGGTCAATCTCTCCATTACCCAAAAGAGTCCGCTGGAAAAGCCTCTGACTGAAATGTTGGAAAACCTGCGCCGCGATATTCCAGGTAATATTACGGAGGCATTGGAAAAAACGCCGACACTGCAAGATGAAACATTTAGGCAGGCCATCTCTGCGCTAAACACAGCACAGGAAAAAGCAATTTTCCTTTTGACTGAAATGAATTATACCGTGCAAGAAATCAGTCAGATTTTAGGGATCACACCGGATGTGGTACGTTCCACTAAAAGCTATATCCGGAAAAAGATCAAACAGTCAACAAAACAGAAGACGTTAAGTCTCCTTATTTTTCAGTAAAGCATGCCCGAAAGGCCTTTTTGCTAGCCGGCTTTGACGGGAACTGCTTGGGAGAACACGGGGTACTCTCGTAAGTTGTGCTGATGCTGACGTTCTTTTCTTCGCGGATGACTTCGCGAAAATCCTGTACCTTGGGCATCACAATTGGAGGTGTACTTGTTTATTAGTGCATCACGTTGTGTATACGGTTATCTGCCGCAAGGGTGGGCGTTATTTTGGGAGCTCTAGACTCACGTCTTCTCTCACCGACCGCAGTAACTAGCCGCCAGGGCTAGTGTTTTTACGGAAGACTTATGACAATGGCATTTGCGACGGGACGCTCACCGTCGGCGTCGAATTGCCCGTTGTCGGAAGGGTGATTGACCACAGCACCCCGCACGACCATCGTCGTGGAACCGCCGCCGTCGAGGTTGACGGCATCGCGGCAGCCGAGGGCTGCCATTATCTGCTGAAGTTCGGCCATCGTCAGGCCGGCCGCGAGAGCGTTGCGGCCGTCGGCCACCAGCAGGATCACCGTGCCGTCGGCCCGCCGGCCCGCCGCCGTACGGGGATGCCGGTTCGTGTTGAACCGGTCGCCGGCCACCGGAACGGATTCGCCGCCAGCGAGCAGCACCGGTCCGGTTGTCACCACGTCTTCCGCTTCGATGTCCCGCTCCCAACGGCCCAGGGCATCGCCTTTCAGCATATAGAGACTGCCGTAGAATGTTGCGACGGCACCGGTCTGCTGCAGGGTACGACGGGTTTTACGGATACCGGCCAGCACATTCGGCGAAACCTCCGCATTGTCAACCCGCAAATAATTGACGGATCCATAGGGCGGCCGCATATTGAAAAACGAGCCGTTGACCGCAGCCACGGCGCCGCTTCGTGCCGCCAGGGCCGATGTGGTTTCCAGTGTTTCATTGGCCGACGGAACGATATCGAAACGGGCACCGGGGGCCACCTCCAGTATGCACAGATACTGGTTGGCAGCGAACAGATTTCCCTCAAAGGCCGCCCGGCGCAGGACGATGCCGTCGGCTACGGCCTCGTGTGTCCAGTTGCCGGGCGCGAGAAGCGGCACGGATTCCTGCGCCTGCAAAGGAAAGCACAGGAACAAAGCGATGATGACGCTATTCTTCTTCAACCAGTTCATAGTCCAGGATTTTTTGTTCGAGATTGGCGCGCAGGACACGGACCTTGACGGGGTCTCCCAGGTGGAAGACCCGGCCGGAAGCCTTGCCGCGCGTTTCGTATTTCTCTTCGTCGAACTCGAACCAGTCGAAATGGACGTCGCGAAGCGCGACCATGCCTTCGATCTTCGTGGGTTCGACTTCAACATAAATGCCCCATTCCGTCAGGCCGCTCACGTGGCCTTCGAACAGGCGGCCGATCTTGTCCTGCATATATTCCACCATCTTGTACTTGATGGAGGCCCGTTCCGCATCGGTGGCGATCTGCTCGCGCACGGAGCTGTGTTCGCAGCAGTCTTCGTAATAGAGCTTGTCCTGCGACGTGGCGCCGTCCATATACATCGCCAGCAGGCGGTGGACCATCATGTCGGGATAGCGCCGGATGGGCGAGGTGAAATGGGTATAATACTGGAAGGCAAGGCCGTAGTGGCCCACATTGTCGGTGGAATAGCGTGCTCGGGCCATGCTGCGCAGGGCCAGCAGCTGCAGCGCGTTTTCCTCGGGCTTTCCCTTGGCCTCTTTCATCAGTTCGTTGAGCGCGCCGGCCGCCGTCTTCGGATTGGAAGTGTCGCCGAGCGTATGGCCGAAATTCTTGGCGAAACTGCGCAGGCTGTCGAGTTTTTCGGGATCGGGGTTTTCGTGGATACGATACACGAAGGTGGGATTCTTCGCCTTGCACTTTTTCGTGGCGTATTCCGCCACGCAGCGGTTGGCCAGCAGCATGAACTCTTCGATGAGCCAGTTGCTCTCCTTGCTTTCCTTCTGCACGACGTCGATGGGTTTGCCCGTCTCGTCCACGATGACTTTCATCTCAGGCCGCTCGAAAGAGATGGCGCCCTTGTCGAAACGCTGCTTGCGGAGGATCGTGGCCAGGGCGTGGAGTTTACCCATCTCCATCGCCAGCGGACCCTCGCCCGTCTCGATGATCTGCTGCGCCTGCTCATAGTCGAAACGATAGTCGGAATTGATGACGGTACGGCCGAACCACTGCCCGATGACCTTGGCCTTGTCGTTCATCTCGAAGACGGCGCTGAAGGTGAGCTTGTCTTCCTTCGGCCGGAGGGAGCACAGATTGTTGGACAGTTTCTCGGGCAGCATCGGGATGGTGCGGTCCACCAGATAGACCGAAGTGCCGCGGGCGAAGGCTTCCTTGTCGACCGGCGAGCCCGGCGTCACGTAGTGCGTCACGTCGGCGATGTGGATGCCAACCTCCATATTGCCATTGTCGAGCACGCGGTACGAGAGGGCGTCGTCGAAATCCTTGGCATCGGCCGGGTCGATGGTAAACGTGGTCACGCCGCGGAAATCCCGGCGGCCGGCCAGGTCTTTCGGCGTGATTTCTTCGGATATTTTGTCGGCCGCCTGCTCCACTTCCGGTTCGAAGCGGTAGGGAAGCTGGTATTCGGCCAGGATGGCGTGCATCTCCGTATCGTTCTCGCCCGGGACGCCGAGCACGTCGACGATCCTGCCCAGCGGTTCGGCGCTCCGCTTCGGCCAGTCGGTCACCAGCACGGCGACTTTCATCCCATGGGCAGCCTGCTTGCCACCGATCTCCGGCAGCTCCGAAGGACCGGACACGTCGATACGGATGTCATACGGCATATTCTTGCCTTCGACGATGGCCCAGACCTGCCGGCCGCGGACCACCAGGATGCCGATGTGCGGCTTGGTGCTGCGACGGATGATCTTGACCACTTCGCCTTCCAGGCTGCGTCCTTTCGCACCGGCCTGGATCCGGTGTTTCGACACCGCAATCTTCACGAAATCGCCGTTCAGGGCGAAATGCAGCTTGCGCATCGGGATGAAGATGTCTTCCGGCCGTCCTTCTACCTTTACGAAGCCGAACCCGTCGCGCGAGAGGGAGACCGTACCTTCGAATTCCTCCAGCGATTTGCTCCTTCGTTCCGTCGTCCGCACCAGCGGTGCCTGCTCGCCGCGTGCCAGCCGCTTTGCACGCTTGAGTGCACCTTCCCGGACGGTATTTTTGCCCTTTTTCCCCTTTTTGCGATTCGATGTTGCCATATATTCCGTATTTTTGCGCGATTACTAAGATAACAAATATACGAAAAATATGGACAGGAAAGTTCTTTTGATGATTCTCGACGGCTGGGGCGAAGGCCGCCACGACTATTCCAATGCTATCTGGACGCAGGGAACGCCGCACATCGATGCACTGCGCGCGAAGTATCCCGCCGGCCATCTGCAGGCCTGCGGCGAATACGTCGGCCTGCCCGACGGCCAGATGGGCAACTCCGAGGTCGGCCATATGAACCTCGGCGCCGGACGCGTGGTCTATCAGGACCTGGTGAAGATCAACATCGCCTGCCGCGAACATAAACTTTTGGAAAATAAAGAAATCGCTGCCGTCTTCGATTACGTGAAGACCTCCGGGAAGAAACTCCACCTGATGGGCCTGACTTCCCACGGCGGTGTCCACTCCTCGCTCGACCACGTATATGAATTCCTCCGTGTCGCTGCGGAACAGGGCCTGGACAAGGTCTTCGTACACGCCTTTATGGACGGCCGCGACACCGATCCGCGCAGCGGCAAGGGATTCGTGGCCGAACTCGAGCAAAAGATGGCCGAAACCACCGGCCGCGTCGCCACGGTCTGCGGCCGCTTCTATGCCATGGACCGCGACAAGCGCTGGAACCGCATCAAAGACGCCTATGACCTGCTGGTCGAAGGAAAAGGCGCTGCCTTTACCTCCGCCACCGAAGGCATCCAGGCCTCCTACGACGCCGACGTCACCGACGAGTTCATCAAACCGATCGTCGTGACCGACGCGGCCGGCGCCCCGCTGGCCAAGATCGAGGAAGGCGACGCCATCATCTTCTACAACTTCCGCAACGACCGCGCCCGCGAACTGACCACCGTGCTGACGCAGCAGGATATGACCGAGGAAGGAATGCATACGATTCCCCTGTACTACTGCTGTCTTACGCCGTACGACGCCTCCTTCACCGGCGTCCATATCCTCTTCGACAAGGAACTTGTCCAGGACACCCTCGGCGAAACCGTCTCCAAGGCGGGCAAACGCCAGCTCCGCATCGCCGAAACGGAAAAATACGCCCACGTGACCTTCTTCTTCAACGGCGGCCGCGAGACGCAGTTCGAGAACGAAGACCGGATCCTGGTGGCCTCGCCGAAAGTCCCGACCTACGACCTGCTGCCCCAGATGAGCGCGCCCGAGGTGGCCGAAAAACTGATCGACGTCATCCGCACCGGCAAGGAAGACCTCATCATCCTGAACTTCGCCAACGGCGACATGGTCGGCCACACCGGCGTCTATATGTCGATCACGCAGGCCGTCACCTGTATCGACCGGCTGGTGGGCCGCGTGGTGGAAGAAGCTCTGGCGCAGGACTATGTCGTGCTGCTGACCGCCGACCACGGCAATGCCGACTTCGCCGTCAACGCCGACGGCAGCCCGAACACCGCCCACTCCCTCAACACCGTACAGTTCGTAGTCATCGGTGCCGGCGACGACGTGAAGACCGTCAAGGACGGCGCCCTTTGCAACGTCGCCCCGACCATCCTCAAGCTGATGGGCATCCCGCAGCCCGCCGCAATGACCGCAGAACCCCTGATCTGACAAGTCGTACCATGCAAGACCGCCTTACCCTTGACCTGCTGGAGCAGGTCGTCTGCCAGGACCGGAAACTGGACATCGGCGAAGAAACGATGGCCGTCGTCCGGCGCAGTTATGCGTTCCTGGAAAAGTTCAGCAAGGAGAAAATCATCTACGGCATCAATACCGGTTTCGGCCCGATGGCCCAGTGGCGGGTGGAAGACGACCACCTCAAAGAATTGCAATACAACATCATCCGCAGCCATTCCACCGGCGCCGGCGCCCCGCTCGACGACGACCTGGCCATGGCGGCGATGATCGCGCGGCTGGGAACTTTCCTGCAAGGCCGCTCGGGTGTCCATCCTGAACTGGTGCAGACGCTGCTGGCCTTCATCAACAACAGGGTCATCCCGTTCATTCCCGAGCACGGCAGCGTGGGCGCAAGCGGCGACCTGGTGCAACTGGCCCACATCGCGCTGAATCTCATCGGCGAAGGAGAAGTCCGGTACAACGGAACGTGGCGCCCCGCAGGAGAAGTGATGGCGGAACTGGGTATCCGCCCCGTGGAAATCCACATCCGGGAAGGACTTTCCGCCACCAACGGCACTTCGGTGATGACCGGCATCGGATGCATCAACCAGCTGCACGCCGAACGTCTGCTCGACTGGGCGACGCTCGCGGCGGTATGGATGAATGAGATCGCCTCTTCCTACGACGACCTGATGGCGGAACCCCTCAACGAAGTCCGGCGTCAGGACGGCCAGCAGGTGATTGCCCGCCGCATGCGGGAACTCGCCGCTTCGAGCCGCTGTCTCCGCAAGCGGGAAGATGAACTGTACGACGGAAGGCATCTGGAAAAAACCTTCGGCCACAAAGTGCAGCCCTACTACTCTCTCCGCTGCATCCCGCAAATCCTCGGCCCTGTCCAGGAGACGCTGGCAAATGCACGCCGGGTACTGGAAAATGAGCTGAACTCCGCCTGCGACAACCCGATCGTCGATCCCGACACCCGTTCGGTCTATCACGGCGGAAATTTCCACGGCGACTATATCTCTCTGGAGCAGGACAAGGTGAAAATCGCAATGACACGCGTGGCGATGACGGCCGAGCGACAGCTCAATTACCTCTTCCACGACCGTATCAACGGTATCCTTCCACCCTTCCTCAATACCGGGACCCTGGGTCTCAACTACGGTATGCAGGCCTGCCAGTTCACCGCCACCTCCACCACGGCGGAGTGCCAGACCCTGGCGATGCCCAACTACGTGCACAGCATACCCAACAACAACGACAACCAGGACATCGTCTCGATGGGCACGAATTCCGCGCTGCTTTGCAAAAAGGTGATAGCCAATGTCACACAGGTGCTTGCGATCCAATACATCGCCCTGGCGCAGGCGACCGACTGCCTGGACCTGTACGACAGATTGTGCGACACCTCACGGAAGACCTACGACAGCGTCCGTGCCATCCAGCCGCACATCCGCGAAGACAAGCCTTTCTACAAGCAGATCGACCAGATGGTCCGCTTCCTCCGCGACCACAGGCCGTAAGGCGGCGAGGAGAGCAAGTCACAGATTTCACGGGGGAAGCCTTTTTCCAAAGATGTTATTTGTGCCTTCGCGATATTTTCCTTAACTTGCTCTTCCTTTCTCAAAGTGCCGCACTATGTCCTTCGTACACCTCCACGTCCATACGCAATACTCGATTCTCGACGGCCTGTCCGATATCGGGAAACTGTTCGAACGCGCCCGTGAACTCGGTATGCCCGCCCTGGCCATCACCGACCACGGCAATATGTACGGCGTGAAGGAGTTTTTCAGATACGCGTATGACAAGTCGAATCTGGGGGAAGACAAGAAGCCCCTGGTCAAGCCTATCATCGGCTGCGAAGTCTATGTGACGCGGCACTATGACCACCGGCTCAAGGACAACGACCACCGAAAATACTACCACCTGACCCTCCTGGCCAAAAACTACGCAGGTTACCAGAACCTGATGAAGATCTGCACGGAGGGCCATATCCACGGTATGTACTACAAGCCGCGCGTGTCGCACGAGATCATCGAGCAGTATCACGAGAACCTGATCTGCTGCTCCGCGTGCCTGGCGGGCGAACTGCCCCGCGACATCATGGACGGCAACGTGGAAGCGGCACGGGAGGCCCTCCGCTGGCACAAGCGCGTGTTCGGCGACGACTACTACCTTGAAGTGATGAAGCACAAGACCGAAGTACCCGGTCTCGACGACGATGTGTACCGGGCGCAGATGGAGGTCAATCCCGTCCTGTTCGACCTGGCCCGCGAAGAGGGTGTCAAAGTGGTGGCCACCAACGACGTGCACTTCATCCGCAAGGAAGACGGCCCGGCCCACGACCGCCTCATCTGCCTGACCACCAACTCCGACGTGGACGATCCCAAGCGGCTCCGCTACACGCAGCAGGAATATCTCAAGAGCGAAGAGGAAATGGCGGCACTCTTCCCGGACAATCCGGAGGTGATTGCCAACACGCTCGAAGTGGCCGGCAAGGTGGAACTCTACAAGATCGACCACGACTACATTCTCCCCAAGTACCATATCGACGAGACCTTCCTGCGCGACATCGATACCTATCTGGAGAAATACAAAACTTACATCGAAGCCGGCAAGAATGACCCGAAGGGCATCTACCGCGGCGACGACTTCTGCAAGTCCGTGGCCTATCTGTGCCATCTGACCTACGAAGGCGCGAAAATCCGCTATGGCGAAACCCTCTCCGACGAGCAGGCCGAACGCATCGACTTCGAGCTCAAGACCATCTCCTCGATGGGCTTCCCCGACTACTTCCTCATCGTGCAGGACTACATCCGCGCCATGCGCAACCAGGGCTGGCTCGTAGGCCCGGGCCGCGGCTCCGCGGCAGGCAGCGTGGTGGCATACTGCCTCTGGATCACGAACCTCGACCCCATCAAATACCAGCTCCTGTTCGAGCGCTTCCTCAATCCGGAGCGCATCTCGATGCCCGATATCGACGTGGACTTCGAAAACCTCGAAGCGGCGCACCGCTATGTGGAAGACACCTACGGCGCCGACCACGTGTCGCGTGTGATCACTTTCGGCACAATGCTGGCCAAGGGCGCCATCAAGGACGTGGCACGCATCAGCCACGTGTCAATCGACGAAAGCAACCGCCTGTCGAAGATGGTGCCGCCCCGCCTCAGCGAACGGGTGAAGAACGAAAAAGGAGAGACGGAAGAAAAAAGCGTGAAGGTCACGCTGAAAAACTGCTTCCGGCTGGTTCCGGAGTTCAGGGACGAGCTGGCCAAAGAAAACAACGAACTCAACCAGGAGGTCCTCTCGTTCGCCCAGCAATTGGAAGGAAGCGTCCGCCAGGTGGGCATGCACGCCTGCGCCACCATTATCGGCCCCGGCAACCTGAGCGACTATATCCCCATCTGCCTGTCGAAAGACAAGGATACGGGACAGGATGTATGGACCTCGCAGTACGACGGTCATTATATTGAGGAATGCGGCCTGCTCAAGATGGACTTCCTGGGCCTCAACACGCTTTCGATCATCCACAAGACCCTCGACCTGATCAAGCAGGGGCACGGCGTGGACATCGACATCGAGGCCATCCCCATCGACGACAAGCTGACCTACGAACTCTACAGCCGCGGCGACACCACGTCGATCTTCCAGTTCGAGTCGCCGGGTATGAAGGAGTGGCTGCAGAAACTCCAGCCCGAGCGTTTCGAAGACCTGATCGCTATGAACGCCCTGTACCGTCCGGGCCCGATGGACTACATCCCCGACTTCGTCGACCGCAAGCAGGGCATCAAGCCCATCACCTACGATACTCCCGAAATGGAGGAATACCTGAAAGACACCTACGGCATCACGGTGTACCAGGAACAGGTGATGTTGCTCTCGCAGAAGTTGGCCGGCTTTACCAAAGGCCAGGCCGACAAGCTCCGCAAGGCGATGGGCAAGAAGAAGATCAAGGACATGGAGGAACTCTATGTCAAGTTCATGGAAGGCGGCCGCGCCCACGGTCACGACGACGCCCTGCTCAACAAGATCTGGCAGGACTGGCGGGCCTTCGCCGAATACGCCTTCAACAAGTCGCACGCCACCTGCTACGCCTGGGTCAGTTATCAGACCGCCTATCTGAAGGCCCACTATCCGGCCGAGTTCTTTGCGGCCAACCTGAGCTGCAATCTCGACAATATGGACGAGATCACCAAGATCATGGATGACTGCCGGCGCTGGCAGATCCAGGTGCTCGGTCCCGATGTCAATGAGAGTTCCACGGAATTCACTGTCAACAAAGCCGGCAACGTCCGCTTCGGCATGGGCGGCATCAAGGGTGTGGGCGCCGGCGTGATCGACGCCGTCATCGCCGAACGTCATCGGGGCGGCCCGTTCCAGGGCATCTTCGACTTCGTGGAACGCATGCCCCTGGGCCTGATCAACCGCAAGGTCATGGAATGCATGGTCTATGCGGGCGCTTTCGACGGATTCACGGAAATCACCCGTCCGCAATTCTTCTATGAGACCGGCAGCGGCAAAGACGACGTCTATCTCGATGTCCTGCTGCGTTATGCCCAGCGGTTCCAGAACGATACGATTTCGGCTTCGATGAGCCTCTTCGCGATGGATGACCTCAAGCCCGCCCGACCGGCCATCCCGCCGTTGCAGCCCGAGTACAATGAAATGGAATTCCTCAAGAAGGAGAAGGAATGTGTCGGAATGTATCTCTCGCGCCATCCGCTCGACCGCTTCAAGTTCGAGATTGAGCAGTTCGCCACGGTCAACATCGCCCGGCTCGATGAGATCGACCGGACGATGCAGACCGACAAGGATGTGCAGAACAAGGAGTTCTATGTCGCAGGCCTGGTGTCGGAATGCGATATCCGTTATACCAAGAGCGGCAACAAGCCCTGGTGCCGTTTCACGCTGGAGGACTTCTCAGGCAGCCACAGTTTTTCGCTCTTCAGCAAGGATTACGAAACCTTCATGAAGTATATGCAGGTCAATACGGCCCTGCTGGTCAAGTGTGTCGTCCGACAGCGTTTCCGCAAGAAAGACGACGAGGGTACGGGAGACAACTTTGAGCTCCGGATACTGAAGATGGCCCTGCTGTCCAATACGAAGGACGATTTCATCAAGGAGTTCCACGTCGAGATTCCGCTCGAATCCGCCACTCCCGAACTCCGGAAGGAATTGCTCAAGGAATTCCGCCAGCACAAGGGCAAGGCCCGGCTATATATGGACCTGACCTTCACGCACGATGGTGTCGAAGACCGACTTGAACTCTTCTCCAAGAAGTTCTCCGTTGCACCCGGCTATGAACTCATCGCTTTCCTCAACAAAAAAAACCTCCGCCACCGGATGGTGACGAAGGTTGAAATGTAGACCCCCGGTCAGGCCGGGGGTGACGTTTCTGAGGCTTACATCATGCCGCCCATCCCCGGGTTCATCGGGGGCATTGCGGGGGTCTCTTCCTTGATGTCGGCCAGGGCGCACTCGGTGGTCAGGAACATGCCGGCCACGGATGCGGCATTCTGGAGGGCGACGCGGACCACCTTGGTCGGATCGATGACACCCGTCGAGAGCAGATTCTCGAACTTGTCGGTGCGGGCGTTATAGCCGAAGTCGGCCTTGCCTTCCTTCACCTTCTGGACAATCACGCTGCCTTCCTTGCCGGCGTTGGCGGCAATGGTGCGGATCGGTTCCTCGATGGCGCGGGCCACGATGTGGATACCGGTGGTCTCATCCTCGTTCTCGCCTTTGAGGCCTGCGAGGGCGGACTCGGCGCGGACCAGGGCGACACCGCCGCCCGGGATAATGCCTTCTTCGACAGCGGCGCGGGTGGCGTTGAGCGCATCCTCGACGCGGTCTTTCTTTTCCTTCATCTCCACTTCGGATGCGGCACCCACATAGAGGACGGCCACACCGCCGGCGAGCTTGCCGAGACGCTCCTGAAGCTTCTCCCGGTCGTAGTCGCTCGTCGTGGTGGAAATCTGCTTGCGGATCTGGTTGGCACGGTCGGCAATGGCGTCCTTGTCACCGGCGCCGTTGACGATAGTGGTGTTCTCCTTGTCGATGACCACCTTCTCGGCACGGCCCAGCATATCGGGCGTCGCATTCTCGAGGGTGAAGCCACGCTCTTCAGAGACCACGATGGCACCGGTCAGGGTAGCGATGTCCTGAAGCATCTCCTTGCGGCGGTCGCCGAAGCCCGGGGCCTTGACGGCGGCCACCTTCAGCGTGCCGCGGAGCTTGTTGACCACGAGGGTGGTCAGCGCCTCGCCGTCCACATCTTCAGCGATGATCAGCAGCGAGCGGCCTTCGCGGGCGATGGGTTCGAGGATCGGCATCAGGTCCTTCATCGTAGAGATCTTCTTGTCGGTGATCAGGATCTGCGGCTGGTCGAGCACGGTTTCCATCTTGTCGGGGTTGGTCATGAAATAGGCGGAAATGTAACCGCGGTCGAACTGCATGCCTTCCACGACTTTCACTTCCGTCTCGGTACCCTTGGCCTCTTCGACGGTAATCACACCGTCTTTCTTGACTTTGGCCATCGCGTCGGCGATCAGCTTGCCGATCCGCTCGTCGCTGTTGGCGGAGATGGTACCTACCTGCTCGATCTTCGAGTAGTCGTCTCCCACTTCCTGGCTCTGCTTCTTGAGATCCTCGACCACAGCGGCCACAGCCTTATCGATACCGCGTTTGAGGTCCATCGGGTTGGCACCGGCGGCCACGTTCTTCAGACCCACGTTGATGATGCTCTGGGCGAGCACGGTTGCGGTGGTGGTACCGTCACCGGCCTGGTCGTTGGTCTTGGACGCGACTTCCTTGACCATCTGGGCGCCCATATTCTGGAAGCGGTCTTCCAGTTCGATTTCCTTGGCGACCGTAACGCCGTCCTTGGTTACCTGGGGCGCACCGAATTTCTTATCAATGACCACGTTGCGGCCTTTCGGACCGAGGGTCACCTTCACTGCGTTGGCCAATGCGTCGGCACCTTCCTTCATCAGGTTGCGCGCATCGATATCGAATTTGATTTCTTTTGCCATGATTGATTCCTCCTTTATTTAAGAACGGCGACGACATCGCTCTGACGCATGATCAGATAGTCTTTGCCATCGACAGTAATTTCCGTGCCGGCATACTTGCCATAGAGAACGGTGTCACCGACACACAGTTCCATCGGCTCATCCTTCTTGCCGCCGCCGACGGCGACAACTTTGCCCTGCTGGGGTTTCTCTTTGGCGGAATCCGGGATATACAATCCGCTCGCAGTCTTGGTCTCGGCTTCCTTGGCTTCGATCAGAACTCTGTCTGCTAATGGTTTAATGGTCATAGTTGTGTATTTTTTGTTGTTTATTGTTTAATTTTGCACTGCTGGACTAGGCAAATTGAGTGCCAACAGCCGATATATGACAAAATGTCACCTGCTCCTCCTTGGAAGTTTTCTCCTGATGCTGGCTGCCTGCAAAGGCGGTACGACGGGACCGTCGCTGTCAGAATACGGCGCCCGCTCACAGGCCACCCAAAACGCCCGTTTCGAACAATATGTCGTCGATTTGTGGAACACCGCGCCGGAAACCGCACGGCAGCGGCAGGACAGTCTGCTCACCGCGGCGGAAGGCGACAGCGCGCAGTGGCGGCAGCTCATTGACCTGGAAGACCGGTTCCTCCTCGATCCAAACAGCCCCTACCGCAACGAAGAACTCTATCTGCCCGTGGCGGAGCATCTTCTGACGGCGCCCTATGCCACCGAAGAGCAGCGGAGCAGGGCCGGATGGATACTGCCGAAACTCCGCCTCAACCGCCCGGGAACCCAGGCCGCTGATTTTGAATTCCTCACGCCGCAAGGCCGGCGGACCAGCCTGTATGCCATTATAGATGCCCGCAAGCCGCAACTTACGGTTCTCTTTTTCAGCAATCCCGGCTGCAACAACTGCAAGGAGGTCACCGAAGCCTTTTCGCACAGCCTGTATATGCAGTCCCTGATTGAAAGCGGCAGTTTGCTGGTGGTCAATATCTATCCCGACGAGGATGTACAGGCCTGGCTTGACTACCTCTCCGAATATCCGAAAGAATGGATCTGCGGATACGACGCAGACCAGCGACTGCATAGCGACGAGATCTATTGGCTGCGTGCCATCCCGTCACTCTACCTGCTGGACGGGCAGAAGCGTGTCATCCTCAAAGACGCTACGCCGGAAAACATTCTACGTTATTGCGAACAGCGCTGACCCGCTGCCCGTCATCGCCGCATACAGGGCCCCTTCGTCATATAGCCGCTGCCGGGCGGCGGCCAGGCTCGGATGCCGTGCGAAGACCGATTCTTCGAAGTCGTTGACCAGAAGACCTTTCCACTCCGATACCGGTCGTTTCACGATGGATTCGATGGAATGGAGCGGCTCGTGCGGCGTGACGCCTGCATAGGCCTCCCGTGTGGAAACAAATACGTCCTGCGGGTAAATCTGCAGCCGATGCCCTGCCAGCGAAAAGTCGATGGGCGTGAGAATTTCCCCCCTGCCCCGTGCCAGCATCGGCCGGTTGTAAACAAAGAAAGCACAATCGCTGCCCAGGCTGGCGGCCAGACCGGCCAGGTCATCCTGCGGAAGATTCAGGTCGAACAGGGCGTTGAGACCTGTCAGCGTGAAAGCGGCGTCTGCGGAACCGCCACCCAAACCCGCCCCCATCGGAATCTTTTTGTAAAGATGAATCGCCACGGGCGGAATTCCGAAACGGTCGTGCAGCAGCCGCCAGGCCTTTTCACAGAGATTCTCGCCTTCGATCCTGACATTGTACAGATGCATTTCGAATGCGTCGGAATGGACGATTTCGAGTACGTCGCACAAATCCGGCACAGGAAAAAAGAGGGTCTCAATGTCGTGATACCCGTCGGAACGTCTCCGTACGACATTGAGGCCCAGGTTAATCTTCGCATTTGGAAACAACAGCATCGGATCTGCAGATAAAACCTGTTACGAAGTTACGCCAAAACGGCGGTGCGGCCACCGGCAAATCGTTCTTTTTTTCAACAGACAAATAAACAATGGATTTCCTGAAGCACCCGACAAGGGTTGTTTTTTCGTATCTTTGTTCCCGCCATGAGAAAAGTCTTCCTCCTCCTTGCCGCCTGGTGCCTGGCAGGCGCCTTCCCTGTTTTCGGACAAACTGCCGGTCTGCCCGTATCTTCCAAACTGTTCAGCATCTCATCGGAGCCGGGGGCCGACGCTTCGGTCTCCGTCGGCATCAGCTGGGCCTGTGACACGAGTTTCAAACATACCTGCGTCCGGCTGACGGAAGCCTCCGACACCGACTGGACTGCGGCCCGCGACGTTAAACCTTCGCAGCATGAACGGTACACCGCTTTCTACGGTTATTCCTCCAAGGCGGCCGACGGAAGCGACATCGTGGAAGACGCCGTCTTCACCAAGCTCGGTGCAACCCTTACGGATCTCAAACCCGATACCGATTACAAATATGTCATCGTTGAGAAGAAAGGAGACACGCCGGTGGCGCGCAGTTCCGAACACCGGTTCCGGACAGCCGGGGCGGCGCACTGGTCGGCCTGTATCATCTCCGACTTCCACAGTTACCCGCCGATTCCCACCCGGCTCGAAGCCGCCATGGGCATGATCGACACCCTGCAGCGTTTCGATCCGTCGCTCGACTGGGTCCTCTGCCCCGGCGACGTGGTGGCCTGGGGCGGCAGCTATTCCTTCTGGCGCCGGATGTTCGAAGAAGACAATTTCAGCGAATTCATCTGGGCCCGGGTGAACGGCAACCACGACAACTGGACCCGGAAATCGATGGTTTCCCACGACTTCGCCGCGGAGAATCCTTTTTTCATCGGAACCTCTTATTATCCGCGGAACGGCTATGAGGGGCAGATGGGCGTCTGCTACCGTTTCCGCTATGGCAATACCCTGTTCGTGATGCTCAACACCGAACGGATGAACGCCGGTCCGGAATTCGAAGCGGCGGCCGAATGGCTTCGGAATTGTGTGAATTTCGAGCGGGGTTGTGAGAATCCGCCGGCTTTCGTCGTGGTCTGCATGCACTATGAATGGTTTGCGGGCAACAACGGGCGGAGTGTCCAATACACACGCTGGCACAGGATTTTCGATGAACTGGGTGTCGACCTGGCCGTTGCCGGCAACAATCACGTGTATGTCCGTTCCCGGCCCCTCTACGACGACAAGGTTACCGACGGTTCCTTTGGTACGGTCTATATCCAGACTTCGTCTTCCGACAACGACCGAGGCCGCAATTTCGACGAAGGAGAAATGCAGAACGCCGACAAGATCGCCTGCCGCTGGACGGAAGGATCTTACTCGGTCAGCGCCATCCATATGGACGTGACGTCCGAGCGGATCGCCCTCACGCTGATGGACCGCCACGGCAACCGGATTGACAGCACGCAGGTACCCGTGAAGCCGCGTACCGAAGCGCAGGACAATCACGTGGTCTATGGTCCCTGGGTCACCGACATGAGCGAAAACGCCTTCACCGTCCTGTGGTCGACCGACGTGGCCTGCCAGGGCTGGGTGCAGCTCGACAACGGGCGCCGGGTGTATGAGGAATATGCCGGCAGGAAAATGTTCGGCACGCTCCATACCGTCCGCGTCACTGGCCTTTCCCGCGGAGCGGACTATGGATACAGGATCGGCAACCGGGTGGTCGATCCGATCAATCCGCGCAGACCGGCTTACGGACGCGATATGTTATCTCCGCGCTATCAGGTCACAACCTTCGATCCCAACCGCAAGACCTGCCATTTCACGGTCATGAACGATGTCCATATGCGGCTGGAGCATTATTCGGCCCTGCTCGACGACATCGACATCGCCGGCAATGATTTCCTGCTGCTCAACGGCGATATCATCTCGGCCGGAAACTGGCCTGTGGACAGCCTGCTCAAATATGAAGTCGGACAACTGGGTCCTTACGGCGCCAATCTGCCCGTATTTTTCGCCCGGGGCAACCACGAAGGCCGGGGCAGCGGTGTCGCACTGATGGAAAAAGTCTTCCCGAAAGCGGATTCGGCACCTTATTACTACACGTTCCGCGAAGGCCCCGTAGCCTTCATCGTGCTGGATGCCGGCGAGACCGGCGTAGCCAACGCCCTCGCACTGACCGGTGAAAGGATTTACGAAGACTATCTGCAGGAACAGATGGTCTGGGCGGAAAAGGCCATGAACGAGCCCGCGTTCCGCAAGGCTCCCGTCAAGATCTGTATTCTGCACGCCCCGATGGTCGATCCGGGCGTTCCCGACGACTATGTCCCGCATACCTGGATGAACCACCATTTCGTCCCGCTGCTCAACAAGGCCGGCATCGACCTGATGATCGGCGCCGACCTCCACGAATATCAGTACCATCCCGCCGGAACGATGCACAACGCTTTCCCGATCCTGGTCAACGACGCCGAATCCCGGCTCGATGTCCGGGCGGAGCGCGGCCACATCTTCGTAACCATCTACGACGAAGACGGACACGTCGTCGTTCCGACCCGGGACATTTCCGTAAAATAAAACCCAATGACCCGAACAGATATCGCCAAAATCGGCAAACAAGCCACGCTCGACCGTCTCTTCGAAGGCAGCGGCTTCACCAACGAACACCCCCTTCCGGCCGCCGGCCGCGGAGCGGGGTGTTCCGCACATAAACTGATGCTCGAAGGCTGTGACTTCGACCTGATCTATACACCCCTCCGGCATCTGGGCTACAAAGCCGTGCTGAACGTGCTGGGCGAACTGTACGCCGCACTGTACCAGCCCGGTTCCCTCTCTGTCGTCCTCGGCCTGTCGAAACGCTTCTGCTACGAAGACGTCGCGGCCCTGTGGGAAGGCGTGCTGGCCGCCGTCCGCGAACACGGCGTGAAGCATCTGTCGCTGGAACTGAATCCGTCGGTCAACGGCCTGGCCATCAGCCTGTCCGCCTCTGGTGTCCAGCAACGCAAAGTGCTGGAGGGCAGACCCGCCGTCCAGAGCAAAGACCTCCTTTGCCTGAGCGGCCATCTGGGCGCCGCCTATATGGGCCTCCACGTGCTGGAACGCGAGAAGGTAGCCTTCACTGGTACAGGCAAACAGCCCGACCTCTCTCCCTACAAAGCCGTCCTGGCCAGTTATCTGAGCCCGGAGATCAAGGCCGGCCTGCCGGCCCGCTTCATCGAAGCCGGCATCGTTCCCTCCCGCGGTTATTTCCTCACACACGGGCTGGGCGAAGCCGTGATCCGGCTCACCCGCGACACGGGACTGGGCGCCAAAGTCTATCTGGAGAAGATTCCCATCTCCTCCCAGACCTTCGCCATGGCCGAAGAGATCGATATGGATGTGGTGACGGCCGCAATGAACGGCGGCGACGACTACAAGTTCCTTTTCGTCATCCCGCTCGACAAACACGAAGCCTTCCGCAAGGAATTCCACGATTTCGAAATCATCGGCCACCTGGCCCAACCCGAAGTCGGCCCCGTCCTGGTCACCCCCGAAGGCGCCGAAATCCCCATCCACGCTCAGGGATATTAAAATAGTGTTATCTTTGCGGCGACTATGAAAGAAAGCGAGAAAATCATCGCGGAGGTAACGGGCGCCGAGTACGGACAGGGCTTCGAAACGGTGGTGGAGCAGGAGTTCGTGCCCAAAGGGCTCAACGAAGACATCATCCGGCTCATTTCCGCCAAGAAGGAGGAACCTTCCTGGCTGCTGGAATTCCGTCTCAAGGCCTTCCGGCAGTGGCAGAAAATGTCCCTGCCCACCTGGGCGCACCTCGACATCCCGCCCATCGATTTCCAGGATATCATCTATTACGCCGCACCGAAGAAGCCGGCGGAGCACAAATCGGGCAAACGCACCATCGACCCCGAGATCGAGAAGACCTTCGACAAACTCGGCATCCCCCTCAACGAACGGGAAGCCCTCGCCGGCCTGGCCGACGGTTCCGGCACGGCCGTGGACGCCGTGTTCGACAGCGTGTCGGTCAAGACCACGTTCAGCGAGACGCTCGCCGAGAAGGGCATCATCTTCTGCTCCTTCTCCGAAGCCGTGAAGAACTATCCCGACCTGGTACGGAAATATCTGGCGACGGTCGTTCCGGCCGCCGACAATTTCTACAGCGCACTCAACAGCGCCGTCTTCAGCGACGGTTCGTTCTGCTACATTCCCAAAGGCGTCCGCTGCCCGATGGAACTTTCGAGCTATTTCCGGATCAACGCCCGCGGCACCGGCCAGTTCGAACGGACGCTCATCGTGGCCGACGAAGGCAGTTACGTGAGCTATCTGGAGGGCTGTACCGCGCCCCGGCGCGACGAGTCCCAGCTGCATGCCGCCGTGGTCGAGATCATCGTGGAGAAAGATGCCGAAGTGAAATATTCCACCGTCCAAAACTGGTACCCGGGCGATGCCCAGGGCCGGGGCGGCATCTATAATTTCGTCACCAAGCGCGGCCTGTGCAAGGGCAGCGGCAGCAAGCTCTTCTGGACACAGGTCGAGACGGGCAGCGCCATCACCTGGAAGTATCCGAGCACGATCCTGCGCGGCGACAACTCCATTTCCGAGTTCTACAGCGTTGCCGTTACCAACAACTGCCAGCAGGCCGACACCGGCACGAAGATGATCCACGTGGGCCGGAACACCACCAGCCGCATCGTGAGCAAGGGCATCTCGGCCGGACGAAGCCAGAACAGCTACCGTGGCCTGGTGAAAGTGCTGCCCGGTGCCGAAGGCGCCCGCAACCACTCGCAGTGCGACTCGCTGCTGCTGGGCGACAAGTGCGGTGCCCACACCTTCCCCGTCATCGAGTCGGACAACCGGAGCGCCATCGTCGAACACGAAGCCACAACCTCGAAGATCAGCGACGAACAACTCTTCTATTGCCGGCAGCGGGGCATTACCGAAGAAGACGCCGTCGGCCTGATCGTCAACGGCTATGCGAAAGAAGTGTTGAACAAGCTGCCGATGGAATTCGCCGTCGAAGCGCAAAAACTGCTGCAAGTCTCCCTGGAGGGGAGTGTCGGATGACGTTCTACTGGCTCGATCTCGTTTGCTCGCTGCTGGGTCTGACCTGCGTGTTTCTCGCAGGCCGGGGCAGCAAATACAATTTCTGGGTAGGGTATCTCTATACCGTCGCCCTGTTTTTCCTGTTTCTGCAGAAAAACCTCGTGGCCTCGCTGCTCCTGCAGCCCGTGTCGCTGGGCATCAATATCCTGGGCCATTATCGCTGGACCCATCCCAAGGCCGGCGAAGCCAGTTCCGAAAAGACGGGCGAACTGAAAGTGACGATGCTCAGCTGGCCCGAACGCATCTTGACGGTTGCCATCGTGCTGGTGGTGGCCGCACTCTGGGGCTGGCTGCTCGGCCGGCTTTTCCCGGCCGATCCGCATCCGTACCTGGATTCCTGCGTCACGATCCTGATCCTGGTCGCACAGTTCCTCAGCGCCCAGAAGAAATGGGACTGCTGGGTCGCCTGGATCGTCGTCAACATCACCCAGCTGATCCTGCATCTGTCGGTAGGCAACATCTTTATGCCCATCGTCAGCGCCCTGTATCTTGTCAACGGCATCATTTCCCTGGTGAACTGGGAAAAAATGTATAAGCGTAAAGCCTGATGAACACTTTGCTCAAAATAGAAAACCTGCACGCCCGCGTCGGCGAGAAAGAGATTCTCCGGGGTATCGATCTGGAAATCCGGGCCGGCGAAGTCCACGCCATCATGGGACCGAACGGTTCGGGCAAAAGCACCCTTTCCGCCGTCCTGGCGGGCCGCGACACATTTACCGTCACGGAAGGATCCGTCACCTACGACGGCCGCGACCTGCTGGCCCTCACGCCCGAAGAACGTTCCTGGGCCGGTATTTTCCTCGGCTTCCAGTACCCGACCGAGATTCCCGGCGTAAGCAATGTCAACCTGATGAAAGCCGCCGTGGCCGAACACCGCAAACAGCGCGGCCTCGAACCGCTGGGTGCCGCCGCCTTCCTTAAACTGATGCGCGAAAAAATGGCCTACGTGGAAATGGACAGCAGTTTCTCGAGCCGTGGCGTCAATGTCGGTTTTTCCGGCGGCGAGAAGAAGCGCAACGAGATTTTCCAGATGGCGATGCTCGAGCCCCGGCTGGCCATCCTCGACGAGACAGACTCCGGCCTCGACGTCGACGCGCTGCGAATCGTTGCCTCGGGAGTCAACAAACTGAAACGCCCCGACAACGCCTTCATCGTCATCACCCACTATCAGCGGCTGCTCGATTACATCGTCCCCGACGTGATCCACGTGCTCTACAAGGGCCGCATCATCAAGACGGCCGGGCGGGAACTGGCACTCGAAATCGAAGAGAAAGGCTATGACTGGCTCATCCATCAAAGCGAATAGCCCGTTGACCGTCCTGCGGGAAGAAGGAGACGTCCATCTCGATACAAGTGCGCCCTCCCGGGTATCGCTTCGTCTCGGGCCGGATGCCGCCGCCACGTATCTGGTGCTCCAGGACGATGCCTCCGCAGACCGGGTGGAGACGGATTTCGAGATCCGCCTGGCGGCCGGATCTTCGCTCGAGATGGTGTTCCTGTCGCTCCGCGGCGAAGTCCTCCGCAACCGGCTCCGCGTCTCGCTCGACGGGGAAAGGGCTTCCTGCAGTCTGAGCGGCCTCTGCCTGGCCGGCGGCTCGCAGCAGCGCGATTTCGACATCCTGCTGACCCACCAGGTCCCGGCCTGCCACAGCACCCAGCTGTTCAAGAGCATTCTCGGCGGCGGAAGCGTCGCACATTTCGACGGTCTGATCAAAGTGGTGCCCGACGCACAGAAAACCGAAGCCTACCAGGCCAACCACAACCTGCTGGTCAGCGATTCGGCCCGGGCACATACCCGGCCACAGCTGGAAATCTATGCCGACGACGTGAAATGCAGCCACGGAGCCACGGTAGGCCGGCTCAACCCCGACGAACTGTTCTATATGCGTTCGCGAGGCATCACGCTGGAAGAAGCCCGGCTGCTGCAACAACTGGCCTTCGCAGATGAGATTCTGGAGAAGATTCCTGTGCCGGAATGGCAGCAGCGGATGCGGATTTTGGTGGAAGAATGCCTGCGCTGAAAATTTTTCAAAAAATTTGCATTTTCAGACGCAACATTTTGCCCCCCATCTGCATCTAATAAGTGGTTTAGGTTTTAGTATATTATCATCAAAAAGGGTGGCCCGTCGGGAGATCGGCCGCCCTTTTGTCTATCGGGTCATACGGCGGGTGAGAAGAGAGATGAGCCAGCCGATGAGGGCGACGCCGGCGACGACGATCAGAATGTCGGCCACCCGGACGACCACCGGATAGGCATCCACTACGAAATTACCCGGCATCTTCACGAAGCCGAAGCGTTGCTGCGCCCAGCAGACCAGCAAGCCGAGAACAATGCCCACGGCGATGCCCAGCAGCGAGATCAGCCACCCCTCCCGCACGAAGATCTGCCCGATCAGCGAATCGTCCGCCCCCATCGAACGGAACGTGGCGATGTCGTCGCGTTTTTCAATGATGAGCATCGACAGCGAGCCGTAGATGTTGAAAGAAATGATCAGCATCACGAATAACAGGATCAGGTAGATGGCAATCTTTTCGTATTTGAGCAACTTGTAGAGCGTGGTGTTCTGCTGCTGACGGTCGCGTACCGTGAAACCGTCGCCCAGCGTGGCGCGAAGCTGTGTCAGCAACTCTCGCGAAGCGAGTCCGTGCCGGTCCAGTCCGGCCTCCGTAAGATAGATCTCCACACCCGAGACTTCGCCGTCGTATTCCAACAGTTCCTGCAGCGCGTCGAGCGGCAGGAACATATATTTCTGGTCGAAATTCTGCTCGAGCGAAACGATTCCGGCCGGATGGAGCTTCACCTGCCGCAGGGAAGAAAGCGGACTGAGCAGGTCCACCTGGGCGGTACGGCTGGGAAACCAGGCCACCAGCGGCTGCAGGAAGGCCGGCCGCGCACCGAGTTCCAAAGCGATGGTACGGCCCAGGACCACCTGGTCGAGATCCCCGAAACCCAGCGAGAATTCCCCTTCCGTCAAATGCTCCCGCAAACCTGTCACACGCTCGTACAGCGAATCGACGCCCTTGGCCACCACCACTTTGTTGCGGTCGCCGTATTGCACGAACACGCTCTCTTCGAGCACGCCGCAGGCGGCCCGCACACGGGGGTCGTCTTTCAGGAAATCGAAACGCGCATCCGGATTGAAGACCTTCCCAGTGGCGGGCGTCACCAGCACGTCGGCCGTGTGGGAATCGTTCAGGTCGCGGACGATGGAGTCGAAACCGTTGTAGATCGACAGGATGATCACCAGCGCGGCGCACCCTATCGCGATGCCGGCCGCCGAAATGATCGAAATGATGTTGATCACATTGTGCGACTTCTTCGCAAAGAGATACCGCCACGCGATGAACCGGGAGAGCCGCATCGGGAACCTCCCCTATTTCTTCAGCAATTCGTCGATATGCTCCACGTAGTCGAGCGAATCGTCGAGATAGAACACCAACTCCGGAACGATGCGGAGCTGTTTGGATACCCGTCGGCCGAGTTCGCCGCGGAGACGGGAGGTCTCTTCTCCCAGCTGCTCCATCACGTCCGTGGCCTTGGATGAAGGGAAAATACTGACATAGACTTTGGCCAGCGCAAGGTCGGGGGTGATCTTCACGCCGCTGACGGTCAGCATTGCGCCGTCATAGGCCGCCATGCCGCGGGCGCGGATGATTTCCGCCAGATCCCGCTGGATCTGCCGCGCCACTTTCTGCTGCCGGGTGCTCTGACTTTCCATTACTCGAATTTCAGGATATAATAGTTCTTCTTGCCCTTCTGGACCAGGATGTATTTGCCGTCGAGCAGATGTTCCGCACCGAGCTGCATCGCTGCGTCAGACACTTTCTCTTTGTTGATGCTCAAGCCGTTCCCCTGGATCATCTTGCGGCACTCGCCCTTGCTGGGGAAGATATCCGTGCGGACGGCCAGCATCTCGGGCAGGTCGCAGGGCAGGTCGGCCCTGGTGAAGGCATATTGCGGCACATCGGCGAAAACGGAAAGGAAAGTGCGCTCATCGAGGGCTTTGAGGGCTTCGACGGTTCCTTTTCCGAAAAGCATCTGCGACGCGGCCACGGCGTTTTCATAGTCTTTTTCGCCGTGTACCATAATGGTGATCTCCTTCGCGAGGAGTTTCTGGAGTTCGCGGCGTTCCGGCGCTTCGCGATGGGCGGCGATGGCCGCCTCGATGGTCTCACGGTCGAGCATCGTAAAGATCTTGATGTAGCGCTCGGCATCCTCGTCCGACACGTTGAGCCAGAACTGATAGAATTCGTAGGGGGATGTGCGCTCCGGATCGAGCCACACGTTGCCTTTTTCGGTCTTGCCGAACTTGGTGCCGTCGGCCTTGCGGATGAGCGGACAGGTAAGGGCGAAGGCCTCGCCGCCGTCGATACGGCGGATAAGTTCGGTGCCGGTGGTGATGTTACCCCACTGGTCGCTGCCGCCCAGCTGCAGGACGCAGCCACGGTTCTTCCACAGCCAGTAGAAATCGTAGCCCTGCATCAGCTGATAGCTGAACTCCGTGAACGACATGCCTTCGCTGGAATCGCGCGAGAGGCGTTTCTTCACAGAATCCTTGGCCATCATGTAATTGACCGTGATATGCTTGCCGATGTCGCGGATGAAGTTGATGAAAGTATAGTCCTTCATCCAGTCGTAATTGTTGACCAGCTCCGCTTTGTTGGGTGCATCCGATTCAAAATCGAGGAAACGGGCCAGCTGGGCCTTGAGGCATTCCACATTATGGTTGAGCGTCTCTTCGTCGAGCAGGTTGCGCTCCGCCGATTTCATCGACGGGTCGCCGATCATACCGGTCGCACCGCCCACCAGGGCGAAGGGCTTGTGCCCGCAGCGCTGGAAATGCTTGAGGATCATCACGCTCACGAGGTGTCCGATATGCAGCGAGTCGGCCGTCGGGTCGATGCCTACGTAGGCCGCCTGCGGTCCTTCCATCAATTTTTCTTCCGTTCCGGGCATGATGTCCTGAATCATGCCCCGCCATTCCAGTTCCTTGACAAAATTCTTCATGCTTGTACTCCTTGTTTTATCCCACGACCCAGACCATCACGTGGTTCTCGAACACTTCATAGTTGAGCTCGAATTCCAGTTCCGTGCCGTCCTTATGGGTAAAGGTGGCTTCGATTTCTCCTTCGTCGCGCGGATTGAAACGCTCGACCTCGATCTGCTCGGCAAAATCGACGCCGGAAAGGGACATCCGCTTGTAGATGGCTTCCTTGGCACACCAGTAAATGGCCAGCTGGAGATTCTTCTTGCGGTCGTCCAGGTCGTCGATCTCATCTTCGCTGAGCGCTTTCTTCTCCACGGCCGAGAAATCGCGGTCCAGGCATTCGATATCGATGCCCAGGTCCTCGTCGGGATGCAGGAGGATGGCGACGAAACGGTTGGTATGGGAGATACTGATCTCCATTGCCGTATTCTGCAGGTACGGCTTTCCGTTGTCGTGGTGGCCCAGATAGAGTTTTTCCGGGAATATCTCGTTGAGCAGGGCGCGGGTCGCCAGCTTTTCCTTACGGCGGGCTTCGCTCCGGGTGTACGCGAGTTCCTCCAGCTCATTGTCAGGAACAGCCGTGGATGCCATCAGCTCTTCCTCTGTTTCCGTAATTTCCCAGACATAGATCCGGGCGTCGTCGTCGAGTTCTTTTTTCAGGTAAAGTGCCATAGTGGTTTGGAAAAACACCACATGGCCGGAAGCCCGGATATTCGGCTTCCGTCGGTATTGTTCAGACTACTCGGAGGTTCCACAGTGGTGTCTTCGTTGGTTAATCTAGTTGAGATATCAGGATTCGAACCTGAACAAACAGAACCAAAATCTGTTGTGCTACCATTACACCATATCTCAGTGTTGTCGGGGCGCTGCCCCGAACCCCCTCGCTCCGACCTTGCTGTCCCGCAAGGCTCTCCCCGCCCGGTCTCCGCTAGCGGCTGATGCCGCTTTGCCTTTGCAAGTACCGGCCTCCGGTGGGAGGACGATTGTTTTCCGTCATGCCCGGCTTGACCGGGCATCTCAAGAAATGCAAAGGTATTAATTATTTTTGATTATCGTTGCTTTTTGAAGAAATCTGTCATCAGGACAGAAGCGTCGGAGGCGAGGAGGCCGGAGGTCACTTCGGTGCGTGGATGAAGGAGCGACGGCGTGAAAAGCGTGTAACCTCGTTTGGGATCGGCCGCACCGTACACCAGTCGGCCCAGCTGGGCCCAGGCCAGCGCCGCGGCGCACATCGGGCATGGTTCGACCGTCACATACAGTGTACAGTCGTTCAGATACTTGCCGCCCAGATAGTCGGCAGCCATCCCGATCAATTGCATTTCCGCGTGGGCGGTCACGTCGGTCAGCCGTTCCGTATAGTTGTGGGCGCGGGCGATGATGCGGCCGCCGCACACCACCACGCCGCCGATGGGAACTTCTCCTTCGGCGGCCGCCGCCTGTGCTTCGCGCAGGGCTTCCCGCATCGCTTGTTCGTCTGTCAAGTTCATCGTTCAAACCGTGATTTTTGAGGGAAACGGGCCTCAAAGGCAGAAAGCATCGCCTCCCGCAGGGCCTCGAAACGCTCCGGGGACATCTCCACGTCGTTGAGGCAGAAAATATCCCGGTCGGGCGAAAGGATTGCGGCCGAAAGACGCGCCGGCGAAGTCGCCGCCAGCGAAACGTGCCGGTTGGAAAGCCGGCGCGAAAGGCCGCGGCCGCTCAGCAGCGCATAGTCGAGAAAAACGTATTGATTGATATTGTCCGGCTTGCGGATCGGAGAGACCGAAGCAAGAAGCCGTGGCTCCACTTTGGAAAACAGCTCCTCTCCCACGCTCCGGAGCATCGGGGATACCGTATGCTGCGGACGCAGGAACCAGGGGCGCCGTGGCAGCGAAAGCGCTGCCCGGGCCAGACGGTCGGCGTTGCGGGTCTGCTTCTTATACAAACCCGTGGCCAGCAAGTGGTGCGAAAACCCGATGGCCGGCCGGCCGCCGGGGAAGAAATCCGAGGCTTCCATCTCCCGCAGGATGAAGAAATCATCGTTGAAATACAGGAAGCGCTCCGAAAGGCCGGGAATCCGGTGCAGGAACAGTTCGATGGCTGTGCTGTTGAATGTCGGAAGACAGGCGGCAGGCATAAAATCGGCGTGCAGGACCACTCTCACCCGGCTACGGTCCACCCAGGCCGGAACCTGGCTCTCACGCGAAACCACCAGGAAAACATTTTCGACAAAAGGCAGATGCCGGTCGATGCCGCGCAACAGATACGGGAGCGTGCCCCAGTCGCGATAGCGTTTGGCCGGTTCGGTCCCGGGCGCCGCTTCACAGAAATCCTGCTGCCAGAGCCGGTCGCTTCCGTCGACATAGGTGATTACCGCATCCATCCCGTTCATTCTTATATAAGACAAAGATAGTCGATTTTAAGACGCAAGGAATGGAATTTGCTTATCTTTGCAACTTTATGTTGAGAAAAGCCTTCATACTCGCTGTCTTTCTGCTGTTGGGCGCTCTGCCCGCCTCGGCACAGTATGTACTCAACGGAAGTGCGCCCGCCAGTGTTCAGTGGAACCGGATCCGGGGCGAGCATTTCGATATGATCTTTCCCGTGGAACTTGACTCGCTGGCGCGGGAGTACCTCTATTCTTTCGAGAAGACCCGCACCGCCACGCTGACCGGCCTCCACATCGACACGCCGCGCATGCCGATCCTCCTCCAGCCCTATCAGATGAACAGCAACGGGATGGTGGTCTGGGCCCCCCGCCGGCTGGAGCTTTATACCACACCGGAGAGCAACCCCCTCTATGCCCTCAACTGGGAGATGCAGCTGGCTACCCACGAAGGCCGCCACATCGGCCAGATGACGCACTATACGAAAGGCATCTACCGCTTACTGAACCTGCTTGCCGGCGAACAGGGCAGCGCCGTGGGCATCGGACTCTATCCGAGCCGCGTGCTGCTGGAGGGCGACGCCGTCCAGAACGAGACCGACCTGACCGGCGCCGGCCGCGGCCGGGACCCGGAATTCCTGAAATTCTTCCGGGCCTCTTTCCTGGTCGGGGATTTCCGCACCTGGGCCGACTGGCGCTACGGTTCCTTCCGCCGCTACACCCCGGGCAAATATCAGCTCGGTTATCTGATGGTCAGCACGATGCGCAGCAATTCCGACAATTACTTCGCCACCGGCGACATCATGTCCACGCAAGTCCGCGACTGGTGGCGTTTCTTCAGCGTATCACACCGTGCGTATATCCACGCCACGGGCCTGACAGGCCGGAAGAACTGGCGCGCCGCCATTGCCCGCAATACTGAAATCTGGCGCTGGGAAAACAACCTGCGGGCACCCTACACACCGTTCACGCCCCTGCTGGCCGAACGGGAACCGGTCTATACGGAAATCAGCAATCCCGTCCGTCTGGACGACGGAGTCTATGCTACGATGAACGGCATGCAGTTCGAACCGCGGATCGTCCGCATCGACTCGCTGGGCCGGAAACACTACCGTCGTTCCCTGTCCACGCTCTCCAGCACCCTGGTGGCCGACAGCGACCATTCGCTCCTTTTTTCGGAGATCGTACCCGATCCCCGCTGGGAACAGCGGAGCTGGTCGGTCATCCGCCGTTACGATGCCGAAACAAACCGCTACAAGACCCTGACCCGGCACACCCGCTATGTCAATCCGGCCCCTTCGGCCGGCCGCGATTCCATCCTGGCGGTGGAATATCCCGTCGCCGGCGGTTCGCGGGTGGTCGTCCTCGACCGCGACGGCAATTATATCGACGGCATCGATGCGCCCGAACACGGCCAGATCACCCACGTGGCCGAACTGGCAAACGGCCTGTATGCCTCCGTCGTCACAACCGAGGGTATCGGTATCTTCCATTATGACGGATCCTGGCACCGGATCGTCGATCCGCAGCTGCGGATGATCCGCGAACTGCGGGCGGCAAATGACAAACTGCTGTATTTCATCTCCGACCTCGACGGCCTGAGCAACCTCTATACGTTGAATCCGGCCACCCGGCAGCTTATGAGGATCAGTTCCACCCGCGTGGGAACCGCCACGCCGTCGCTCGACAAAGACGGAACCCTCTACTACGGGGAATATGACCATCTTGGCTACCAGCCGGTCAGCACATCGTTCAGGGACCTGCCCCGGCAGAACGCTTTCTTCCATCTTCCGTATGTCAACAAGATTGCCGAACACAACGCCGCGCAGGTCGCCGAACACGTCACCCCGCGGACGGCGGAGGAAGACTCCCTGCTGCGCCGGCAGATCGATTCGCTGGAAAGCCGCCGCTACAGCAAAATCCTGCACGGTTTCCACATCCACTCCTGGGCTCCTGTCTATGCCAATGTCGACCGGCTGATGAACGATATCGGCGGTTTCGACCTGACGAATTTCTCCAACTGGTACGAATACGTCGCCCCGGGCGTGACCCTCATCTCACAGAACCACCTGGGAACCCTGGTTTCCGTGCTGGGGTATTCCTATCACGACCACCATCACGGGGCACACGCCTATTTCAGCTATTCCGGACTCTACCCGAAGTTCGACCTGGCCGTGGATTTCAACAACCGGAGCCAGACCCATTCGGAGTATCAGTACAGTCCGGACGAAGGTCTGATCGTACAGACCGACACCCTTGCCCGCCCGGGACTGAACATCAACGCCGCGATGTACGTCCCGCTCGACTTATCGCGCGGAGGCTGGTTCACGACCCTGACGCCCCGGCTCAACTACGTGGCTACCAACGACTCTTTCCGTCTGCTGGACGATGATGCGGCACTGGATGTTGACAAGCGCTATACGCACGCGTTCATCGCCACGCTCCGATTCGACACACGCCTCGGCCGTCCCACCGCCCGCCTGACACCGCGATTGGGCTTCGGCGCCCAGCTCAGCGGCCAGATGCGGCTCGGTCCGAAAATCGAAAACACGACTTCCTACGGCTTCAACGCCTGGATGTTCCTGCCCGGTTTCGGGAAGGAAGACGGATTCAAACTTTCCTATGCCCGTCAGTTCCAACCCTGGGGCGCCTACAAATACACGGGCGATTACAACCTGGTCAAGATGCCTTATGGTTACCGGAGGGAACCCCTGATCAACTATCACCGGGGCACGCTGGAATACGCCCTCCCCATCTACGCGGGCGACATCGACGGCGGTTTCTTCTTTTACCTCAAACGGTTTATGCTCGTCCCCTTTGTGGATTACGCCATCGACAAGTGGCATATCAATCCTGTCAAGGATGGCTATAATCCACCCAGCTATCACGCAGAGCTTGGTCCAAAACATTACTTCTCCTACGGCTCGGCCGTGATGGTCACCACGCGTCTGTTCCGCATCGGCACCGATTTAAAGTTCGGCGTGCGGGCCAGCTTCATGCCGGATGGCGGAAGCCGTTTCCAATTCATCATGAGCACCGGACTCTAGGCTATGGAAAACAACAGCGCACTTAAACTCAACTGGTTCGACTGGTTCCTGATCCTCGGCACCACGGCCGTCAGCATCGCATCTTCGCTGTTGGGCGACGGATGGGACACCCTCGGATTCATCGTTGCCGTCACCGGCATCGTCAATCTGGTGCTTTGCGCCAAAGGCAATATCTGGAACTACGCCTTCGGCATCGTATACAATGCTATCTACGTCTATATCGCCTGGCACACGAAACTCTACGCCGACTCAGCCATCTACCTGCTCTACTATCTGCCCATGCAATTCATCGGCTGGGCCCAGTGGAAGAAGAACCAGAACCGGGAAAGCGGTGCGGTGAACGCGACCCACCTGACCGGAAAGATGGCACTGGCGCTGCTGGCCGCAGCCGCCGTACTGATTCCGCTTTTTGCGTGGATTCTCGGTCTCCCGGCCATCGGCGACTCGCAGCCCTGGCTCGACTCGGTGACCACGGTGATCTCGATCCTGGCCATGTTCATGATGGTGCGCGCCATTGCGGAGCAGTGGTACATCTGGATTGTGCTCGACGCCGTCCAGGTCGTCAAATGGCTGATCGCCACCGTCCGGGGCGAGGAGCACGCGGCGCTGATGCTGGTGATGTTCGCCTTCTTCCTGGCCAATGCGGTCTATGGCCTCATTCAATGGAATGGATTAGCGAAGCGAGCTTCGGACCAACCACGGCCGTAAGTTCTTCAAGCGAGGCTTCCTTGATGCGTTTCAGGCTTTTGAAGTGACGGAGCAGTTTCTGCTCGGTGGCTTCGCCCACGCCCGGTATCGCGCGCAAAGCACTGACTGTCTGCGCTTTGCTGCGGCGGTTCCGGTGGTGGGTGATACCGAAGCGGTGCGCCTCGTCGCGAATCTGCATCAGCACGCGCAGGGAGCTGGAATTGCGGTCGAGGAAAAGAGGCAGCGGATCGCCCGGCACGATGACTTCCTCCAGCCGTTTGGCCAGGCCCACGATGAACACCCGGTCTGCAATCCCCAGTTCCATCAGCGCCTCCAGCGCGAAGCCAAGCTGGCCACGGCCGCCGTCGATGACGATCAGCTGCGGCAAATCCTCACCTTCGGCCATCATCCGTGAATAGCGACGGTTGACCACTTCCTTCATGGAGGCGTAGTCGTTGGCTCCCACCACGGTCTTGATATTGAAATGACGGTAGTCGCGTTTGCTGGGCAGGGCGTCTTTGAACACCACGCACGAAGCCACGGGATTCGTGCCCTGGATGTTGGAGTTGTCGAAGCATTCGATGTGGCGCGGAGGCACGTTCATTCCCAGATCTTTCTGCAGTTGGGCGATGACTTTCTCCGACTTCTCGATACGTTTGGGCAGGGTCTTTTCCTTCAGCAGCTTGTAGGTTTCCATATCGAGGATGCCGTGACCCACGGCCTTCTCTCGCTCGTGATGGGCTTCCAGCAGGGCGAGACGTTCCTTCCACTGCTGCGCGTCCTCGAAACGGAGCTGCGCGGCTGCCTCCATCATCTTCCCGCGACACGAGGCCACCAGCTGTCGGGTGCGTCCGCTCAGCAGGGCTTTGATCTCCTCGATCTGGGCGTCGTACTCCGCTTCGGAGAACAGGCCTTCACACGGTCCCGCACACTTTTCAAGATGGTAGTTCAGGCAGCAGCGCAATTTGCCGCCCGCAATCTGTTCGGGTGTGAGCGGATGGGCGCATATACGCAACTGGTAGAGGCTGCCCATCAGGTCGAGCAGCCGGCGGGCGTGCTGGACCGAAGCGTAGGGACCGTAGTAAAGCGAACCGTCCTGTATGTAGCGTCTCGTGAGCATCACGCGGGGAAACGGTTCCTTGCGTATGCAGATCCAGGGATAGGTCTTGTCGTCCTTGAGCAGGATGTTGTAGCGGGGTTGCAGCTGCTTGATGAGATTGTTTTCGAGCAGCAGCGCATCTTCTTCCGTTTCGACCACGGTGTAACGCAGGTCGGCGATGTGCTCCACCAGGGCGCGGGTCTTGCGGTCCAGTTGCTCCGGCGGGCGGAAATACTGCGATACGCGGCGTTTCAGATCCTTGGCCTTGCCCACATAAATCACCGTTCCGGACTGGTCGAGGTAGCGGTAAACCCCGGGATCGTGCGGCAGATAAGCTATTTTCTCGCTGATATTCATCGAAAAATATTAACTTTGTATTTTACGCGGCTTTTCCGTTATGAAAAAGAAGAAGACAAAATTAATCAATAAATCCGATATAATGAAGATCATCCACATGCGCGGGCCGGTCGGATGGCTGCTCGCCACGCTGTCGATGTGGTTATTCGGATTCAACAAAGTCAACAAGGCGAACGAACGCTGCGAGCAGTACAAAGGTCCGGAATTCTCGGCGCACATCCTCAAGGTCGCCGGCGTCAAGCGCGATCTCAAGCCGCAGCAATTCGACAATATCCCCCAGGACGGACCTTTCATCGTGGTGGCCAACCATCCCATCGGCTCAGCCGACGGGATGATGCTCAGCGCCGTCGTCGGTACGATGCGTACCGATTTCAAGATCATGGCCAATTTCCTCCTGTCGCTGATTCCTTCACTCAAGGAATCCTTCATTTCGGTCAACCCGTTCACGGAGGGAGCGTTGTCCGGCCGCAGCAGCCTGGCCGGCATCCGCACGGCCAAGGCCCATCTGGCGGCTGGCGGCTGCCTGGGCCTGTTCCCCGCCGGGGAAGTATCCACCTACCAGCGTCCCGACAACCGGAGTTCGCTCAAGCGGCACGTCGTGGAAGATGTTCCCTGGCCGGCATCGATCATCAAATTTATCCGCAATGCCAACGTGCCGGTGGTACCGGTCTATTTCGAGGCGCAGAATTCCAAATGGTTCCACATTGTGGGGCGCATCCACCCCATGCTGCGCACCCTCAACCTGCCCAATGAGCTGTTCAACAAGAAGGGCAAGACCATTCCGATGCGTATCGGCAAGCCGATTATGCCGAACGAGCTGGCGGAATACCCGGAACTGGACCAGCTGGGCGGCTATCTGCGCAGCCGCGTCTATGCGATGGAGGCGGAATTCAACAACCCGAACGAAGAGCTCACCAAACCGCCGGAACTGGTGACGCCCATCTCCCTGCCGCGCGACAAAAAGGCGGTGGTCAAGGAGTTCGACCGGCTTCGGGCGGCGGGCAAGCAATTGTTCGACGCGGCCGGGTACCAATGCTTCCTGGCCGATGCGGCCGACATTCCGATTGCGATGATCGAAATCGGACGGCGGCGCGAGGAAGCCTTCCGCGCCACGGGCGAGGGCAGCAACAACGCCATCGACGTCGACGACTACGACCAGTACTACAAGCAGCTGATCCTCTGGGACGCGAAGCGCAAGCGGATTGCCGGCGGCTACCGCCTGGGCATCGGCAGCGAGATATTCGAGCAGCACGGCGGAATCGAAGGATTCTACACCAGTTCGCTGTTCAACTATTCCGAGAACTTTTCCGAAACGCTCCGGCAGACGATCGAACTCGGCCGTTCCTATGTGAGCCTGGAATACCAGAAAGAGGCGCTTCCGCTGATGTTCCTGCTCAAGGGCCTGATGCATGCGATGCTGCGCTATCCCGAAGCGGTGTACTTCGTGGGGCCGGTGAGCATCAGCAACACCTATCCGAAATTCTACCAGAGCCTGATGGTCTATTATCTCGAGAATATGCACAACTCGATGCTGCCCGAGAATTCGGCTGTGCCTACTACGCCCTTCGAGCCCGACTATCTGCGTCTCAATCCAAAAGACCTGCTCCGCCGGAAGATGGATACTTTCGAGAAGTTCGACCGCTTCCTGATGCGTCTGTCCGACAACACCTGGCGGATGCCGACGCTCGTGAAGAAATATATGAAGGTCAACGCGCGTATCCTCTGCTTCAACGTCGATCCGCTGTTCAACTACAGTCTCGACGCGCTGATCATCCTCCGCATCAAGGACTATCCCAAGCAGGAAATCCTCGCGATGAGCAAGGACGTGACCAACATCGCCGAACGCGAAGCCATCCTCAACCGTTTCGGCTATTCCCTGAAGGATTAGCCGTCTGAGTTTTTGCCTGTCGCTTCAGGTTTCAGAGACAGATACCTATCCGCTCCGGCAAAAACTAAAGCTCCCAAAGTCCGCATCAGCGGACCGCCGGAGGCCGGTACTACTAAGGTACGGGATCATACCCGCTGCCGCCCCAGGGCGCGCAGCGGAGAATGCGCTTGACGGCAAGCCAGCTGCCGCGCAGCAGGCCGTGCTTGCGCAGGGCTTCGAGCGCATAGTTCGAACAGGTGGGCGTGTAGCGGCACTGCCGTCCCATATAGGGCGACAGGAAAATCTGGTAGAGCCGGATCAGCTTAACGGGCAGCCAGATCGTCCAGGATCTGAGCGAGGCTCTTGTCGATTCTTTCATAATCCTCTTCCTGTTTCCCGATGTAATAGATGAAAATGTCGTACGGGCGGCCTTCCAGCCTGGCGGCGTTCAGCCGATAGGCCTCGCGGACCCGCCGCTTGAGCAGGTTGCGCTTGACAGCACGTTTGAAAAGACGCTTGGGCACCGATACGCCGAAATCTCCCGCCCCTTCCTGAAAATAAACTTTCAATGGATAGTGGAACAGGACCTGCCCCGATTTGAGCAGAGCGAGGATCCGGCGTTCGTTCATTTTTTCGATTTGCCCGCTTCCAAAAAACAGTTGAGCGCTTCGGTGATCGAAGGCGTTCCCGGCGCGGGCGCCTTGATCTCCACTTTGAGTCCGGCTTCTTCTGCGGCGCGTGCCGTGGAAGGTCCGTACGTAGCGAAAATCAGTTCGTCCTGCTTGAATTCAGGATAGCTCTCCTGCAGCGATTTCACGTCGGAAGGACTGTAGAATGCCACGATCTGGTAGGCGTGAAGGTCGATGTCGTGCAGGTCATTGCTGACCGTGCGCACAAATACGGCGCTGCCGTGCTTGAGTTTTTCCTTCACGAAAAGTTTCTGTACGTCGGGCTTGAGTTTGTCGGTGCAGGCAATCAGGAAGTTTTCGTTCTTGTGCTTGGTACCGATGGCCTGGACCATCGATGCGACCGTACCGGAACCGTAGAAAATCTTGCGCTTGCGGTAAACGATATACTTTTGCAGATACACGGCGATGGCCTCGCTCTGGCAGAAATACTTCATTGTCTCGGGTACGTTCACCCGGGTTTGTTCACAGATATGGAAGAACGAGTCGATGGCCGTGCGCGAAGTGAACACGATCGCCGTATAATCAAGGATGGTCACCCGCTGGGCGATGAAGTCCCGGACGGAAACGCCTTCCACCCGGAAAAACGGGCGGAAATCGACTGTAAGGCCCCATTTGGCAATCAGATCGGTATACGGCGAGGCGCCGGAAGGTTCTCTCTGAGAGATGAGAACGCGTTTAATTTCCATTTATCAATAAATTAACTACCACACAAATCGGTAAAATTTCCAGACCGCAAAGATATAAAACCCAGAAAAAAGGAGAAAATCCTGCAGAAAAAATCAGTGAAAAACTTCGGCGGACATAGAACAGGAACGCCACGACGGCGACCAGTCCCACCCAGCCCCAGCTCACCCAGCGGGGCATTGCAGGAATCAGCCAGACAAGCACTGCCACCAGACAGGAAAGCAGGATTGCAAGCACGCCGATGGCATAACCCATCCGCTCGACCGCACGCAAGGCGGAAGGACGGGAACCAAGCCAGCCGACCGTCCGGTACACCAGCTTCCGGAAAAGCCATAGTCCCAGGAACGCGGCAAGCGTCCACAGGTAGCCGACCGAACTGAGCCCCGTAACCACGAAAGTCAGCGCATAAAAGGGAATCAACAGCAGGAACATCAAGCGTGCGGAATCACAGATATAGCCGTTGCCCAGCATCTCGGTCGTGCCGTTCATCCCGTGCAGACACGACACGGAACCCCGGAGGGCGGCCAGCAGCCGGTTGAATAACAACAGCAGCGCGACGCCGTCCGCGAGCAGGAAAGCCAGGATATATGGATCGGGCAGTTCTCTCATCAATTCCCCCGTTTGGCCTGATGGCCCATCTCTTTCAGTATTGCTACGACCTTGTCGCGGACGTCGCCCTGCAGGAGGATTTCCCCTTCACCCGCCGAGCCGCCGACACCGAGCCGCGTCTTCAGGTCCCGGCCCAGTGCCGCAAGGTCTTCTTCCGCGCCGTCAAAGCCCGCAATCAGCGTCACCTGCTTGCCGGCACGCCGGCGCCGGTCGATCGTCACGGTCAGCCGCTGCTTCCGGAACCGGGGTGCAGATGTGTCCTGCACGGGTTCTTCCGGCAGCGTGGCAAGTTCTTCGGCGAAGCGGCCCTGCAAAATCTCTTTCCAATCCTGCGACATAGTCGAAGCAAATTTTTCGCAAAGTTAGTGATAAAACCTTTATCTTTGTTGTTTACACGAAAAACCGTCTCTATGGATAAAAAACAGTTCAACCGGATCAACCGCATCATCTCCGCCTGTGTGGCCGTACTCGCATCGCTAGTCTATCTGCTGACGATCGAGCCCACCACCAGTTTCTGGGACTGCGGCGAATTCATCGCATCTTCCTTCAAACTGGAAGTCGGCCACCCGCCGGGAAACCCTGTCTTCAACCTTTTCGCCCGATTCTTCACCCTGTTCACGACGCCTGAACACGCCGCCGTAGCCGTCAACGCAATGAACGCGATCTGCTCGGGCCTGACCATTTTCTTCCTCTATCTGACCATCGTCCATTTCGGTCGCCGGATCCAGGAGAAACGCGGCCGGACGATGACAAAAGCGGTGGCCGTCGGTCTTTTCGGAGCGGGTATCGTGGGGGCTTTCGCCTACTGCTTCTCCGATACGTTCTGGTTCTCGGCCGTGGAAGGCGAGGTCTATGCGATGTCGTCCCTGTTCACCGCCATCGCGCTCTGGGCCGCCCTCAAGTGGGAGGAGCAGGCCGACCAGCCCTATGCCAACCGCTGGCTGATCCTCATCTGCTTCCTGATGGGCCTGTCCATCGGCGTGCACCTGCTGAACCTGCTGACCGTCCCGGCCATCGTGTTCCTGATCTATTACAAGAAACACGAGAAACCCGTCAGTTTCTGGAGGGCCTTCGGCGTGCTGGCTGCTTCGGGTGCGATCCTGGCCGTCGTACTGTTCGGTATCATTCCCTATCTGCCGCGACTTGCCGCCGGAGTCGACCGTCTCTTCGTCAACGGATTCGGGGCAAAATTCGACGTGGGCGCCGCCGTCTTCATGGCGCTGTTCCTGGCCGCCTGTTTCCTGTTGCTGTACGTCTTCCGCAAGAAAAACAAGGCCCTGGCGCATACCATCACCCTGATGGTCACCACCATCGTCATCGGCTTTTCGCTCTTCACCATCACGATCATCCGTTCGAGCGCCGGCACACCGACCAACGAATACCAGCCTGACAACCCTTATTCGCTGATCCGCTACCTGAACCGCGAACAGTACGGTTCCAACCCCATCCTGTACGGCCAGATGTTCACCTCGCCCTATGAGGTGGAGGAAAAACCCTACTGGACGCCGCTCGACGACAAATACTTCCACGCCACCAACGTCGACGCTTCCTTCCCCGCAGGAACGAAAATGCTCTTCCCGCGTATGTGGAACGGCTTCGACGAACGCTATAAAGAGTTCTACAAGCAGTACGTCACCAAATACAACACCCGTCGCGTGGACCTTTACGGCCGCAAGGTAAATATCCAGATGCCCACGATGGCCGACAACCTGAAGTGCTTCTTCGACTACCAGGTCAACTATATGTACGTCCGGTACTTCATGTGGAATTTCGTAGGCCGGCAGAACGACCTTCACGGAGACACGCCGGGCGACCTGACCCGGGGCAACTGGGAGAGCGGCATCGGCTTCATCGACCGGGTGCGGCTCGGCGACCAGAGCGAAGGGCCCGACTTCATCGTCCACAACCGGGGCAAGAACCATTATTTCTTCCTGCCGCTGCTGCTGGGCCTGATCGGTTTCTTCTTCCAGCTGCGCCACGACCCGCGCAACAGCTGGGTCACGGGATTGCTGTTCCTGCTCACGGGCCTGGCCATCGTGGTGTACCTCAACCAGCCTCCCTATCAGGTGCGCGAGCGCGACTACGCGTACGCGGGTTCCTTCTATGTATTCGCACTCTGGATCGGTCTGGGCGTACTGGCGGTCCAGAACTGGATCGAGCGCCTTGCCAAGCACGAAGACGGAATGCCCGCCGCAGCCCTTGCCGTGGCGGTGGGTCTCATCGTACCCGTACTGATGGGCTGCCAGAACTGGGACGACCACGACCGAAGCGGCCGCTACACGGCCCGCGACATGGCCTGGAACCATCTGGTGGGCTGCGGCCCAAACGCCCTGCTGGTAACGCACGGCGACAATGACACCTTCCCGCTCTGGTATGCCCAGGAAGTCGAAGGTGTCCGTACCGACGTCCGCATCGTCAACTCCTCGCTGCTGGGCACCGACTGGTATATCGACCAGATGAAATGCCGATTCTATGAATCCGACCCGGTCAACATCTCGATTCCGCGAAGACAGTATCTCTACGGAACCAACGACTTTTGCCCGGTCATCGACAAGGTGGACCGCCCGGTGCTTGCGTCCGAAGCCCTGGCTATCTTCAAAGACAGCCGCTTCACCGACCAGGGTCTGGATTATCTTCCCGCCCACAAGCTCCTGATCCCCGTCAACAAGGACAACGCCATCCGTGCCGGCATCGTCAAGGAGAGCATGCGCGACAGCCTCGAGGACTTTATTGCCCTTTCCATCAGCGGCAACAACATCACCAAGTTCGACCTGATCATGCTCGACATCCTGGCAAACTACGACTGGTCGAGGCCCATCTACTTCGTCTCCCGCAACGAGACCAAACTGGGCCTGGAGCCCTGGCTCCAGTACGACGGTTTCATTTACAAGCTGGTGCCGTACCTCAACGACCCGTCCGGACGCGAAGACATGCTCGATGTCGATGCCATGTACGACCGCATCATGCACCAGTACCGCTTCGAGTCGATGGCCGACACCACCATTCATATCGATTACCAGAATCTCTTCACCTTCTCGGCTGTCGTACCGGTCCGCGACCTTTTCGCCACCACGGCGAGCGCCCTGATCGACCGCGGTGACAAGAAGCGGGCGGAAGAAGTGCTCGACAAATGTATCGAAGTGCTGCCTGAGCGGAACTTCCCCTACAACGTGGCGATGTTCCGGAGCCTCAACGAATGGTCGATGCTGACCATCATCGACGACTATTTCCTGATCGGACAGCCTGAAAAAGCGATGGCCCTCGGCGACAAATTTGCCGAAGAGACCATCAAGACGATGCTCTATTTCTCGACACCGATCGGCCCGAAGCCCGACGACATTCTCTCCAATAAGCTTTACGAAGATGCCGTCAACACATACCTTTACCTGGTGAAACTCTACAATGCCCACGGACGGCAGGATGCCGCCAAAGCACTGGAGAGCAAACTGAAAGGAGAGTAACGGATTACTTGACAATACGGATTTCCTCGGTGACCACCGTCACCGAGGATTCTTTTTTCCGGGCTTGCTTCACCGGCAGGGACTGGCCGTTTTCGAAAGCGATGACGAAAGCCGAGGAAAAACCCGCGCGTTTGACCGAAGGCAGCGCCCGTTCCGCTTCCTCATACGTGCGCCAGCATCCGACGGCATAGAGCGTCTTGCCCGACCGCTGCCTGTGCGAATAAACCGGACTGAGCCCCTTGAGCTGTTTGACCGAAGGCGTCGTTCCCGTCACGAAAATCTGGATCTGATAGACGATGCCGTCGGGAAGACGGTTGCTGCGGGCGAAGGCGCCCTCCTTTCCGACCCGGAACGCTTCTACCGCTGTCGGTTCTTCTTTCGGCTGCTCGAAATCCAGCACGGGCGTCTTGCCCGCATTGCGCTTGACGAAGGTCCATGCTGGATCCGGGGCCGTGACGGACAACTGAGCCAGCCGCGCGGCCTCTTCCGGCGAAACCGGAGCGAACACGGATGTCTCCTGCCGCAGCACATAAATCACCACGGAATCCTCCCCGCAGGCACGGTTGGAAGCCAGCAGGCTGAAGCGGCCGTCGGGCGTATCGCAGAAAAGCAGGTCATCACCCGGAGAATTGAAGGGAAACCCCAGGTTCCGGACCTCGCCCCACGATTTGGCAGCGGGATTCCAGGTCGCCACGTACAGGTCGTAACCGCCAGCCCCGAACAAGCCGTCGGAGGCGAAATACAGCCGGCTTCCGTCGGGAGAGAGCATCGGGAAGATTTCGTTGCCCGGAGAAACGGCCTCTTCGCAGAAGGGCTCCGGCGTGGTCCAGCGATCCGGTCCGGGACGCGTCATAATGATGTCGGTGTCACCTTCCTCCGTAGCACGGGCCAGATAGAGAACCTCGGTCTCGTTGGGATACCAGTTCCGGTCGCTCCCCCAGACGCCTTCCGTCAAATGACTGTACCAGAGATAGAAGTCCGCCCGGGGAACCCGTTTCTGGGCAACGACGGCCGGGTGGGCCGCCATTGCGCCGAGCACTTTCTGGTTTGCGGTCTCGACGGCCGGACGGCCGGTTTGCTCCTGTGCCGGGAGCGGGAAGGCCGACAGCAGGGCGGCCATCGCAGTCAAAAGTATCCGTTTCATCCGCTTTGCGAGGTTTTTCAACAACAAAATTACGCAATTCATTCTATTATTGAGAAAAAAGTGTAATTTTGCAGGCTATTTCTGCCGTCATGCCCTGTCGGCAATGACGAAAGAACAGACAATTAGTTATTAAAAATATCGTAGTTTTATGCAAAGCAAAGGCGCCATCACATTAGTGGCCATTCTCATCGGCTTGGCCTGCGTGTTCCAGTTGTCGTTTACCGCGGCGACGGCCATTCAGGAAAGCAAAGCTGCCAAGGCAGCCGCAAAGGTTGTCGAGGAGGTACAGCAGAGTCCTTCGTTTGCACAGGTCTCCGAACTCAACCAGGCGTTCTTCCTGGACTCCGTGAGTTCGGCCGCCAACAAACAGTACCTCGACTCGATCGCCAACAAGAAGGTTTATTTCAACTACACCTACAAGAACGTCAAGGAGAAGGAACTCAACCTCGGTCTTGACCTGAAGGGCGGTATGAACATCGTCCTGCAGCTCGACCTGGCCGAACTCGTCCGTTCCTGCGCCCGCGAAAAGACGACGGAAGAATTCAACAAGGCCATGGCCCTCGCCGCAGAGCGTGCCGACCAGACCCACGAAGATTTCATCTCCCTTTTCGCCCAGGCCTGGGAGGAAGTGGCTCCCGGCAAACGCCTTTCCTTTGACATTGACCTCGACAAGCTCAGCGGCGACGTAAAGAACAAGTCGAAAGCTACCAATGAGGAGATCATCTCGCTCCTCAAGGAGGAGGCCAAGAGTGCCATCGACAACTCCTATCAGGTTGTCGAGCGCCGTGTCAACCAGTTCGGTGTAGCTCAGCCCAATATCCAGAAAGTGGCCGGTACCGGCCGCATCCTGGTCGAGCTCCCGGGTGTGAAGGAGCCGGAGCGTGTCCGTAAGCTCCTCCAGGGAACCGCTTCCCTCGAATTCTGGGAGACCTATACCTCCCAGGAACTCCAGCCGTACCTGCAGGAACTCAACAATGAGATCCGTCAGCGCAACGAAGCCCTCGAGAGCATCGAAGAGAAAGAAGCCTCTGCCGTGGCCGAACCCAAGGACGAGAATTCGCTCGCTTCCGAGATCGACTCGGTAACCGCGAATATCGAAAACGCCCGCAACGACGCCTATATGAAGGCCAACCCGCTCTTCAGCCGTCTCCAGTCGCTGGGTGGCAACTCCGCCCTGCTGGGTATCGCCCACTACCGCGACACCGCGCAGATCAACGCCTGGATCAATGAGAACCGCAGCCTCTTCCCGGGCGACTTCGTCCCGGCCTGGAGTTTCAAGGCCTATGAATACGGCGACATCCAACCCGACACCTATTTCGAACTCATCGCCCTCAAGAGCCACGTCGGCAAGGGTCCCGCCCTCGACGGCAAGTACATCTCCTCGGCCAACGTCAACTACAACCAGATGACGGGCGCCCCGGAGGTCAGCATGACGATGAACAGCAAGGGTGCCATCGAATGGGAGAACATCACCGGCGAAAACATCGGCAAGCAGATCGCCATCGTAATGGACGGCCAGGTATATTCCTACCCGAATGTCCAGAACAAGATCTCCGGCGGTAACTCCTCGATCTCCGGCAACTTCACCCAGCAGGATGCCGACGACCTTTCCAACGTGCTCAAGAGCGGTAAGCTCTCCACCCCCGCCCGCATCGTGCAGGAGCAGGTGGTCGGCCCGTCCCTGGGTAGCGAATCCATCCGCCACGGTCTGATCTCCTTCATCATCGCCTTCATCCTGGTCCTGATCTATATGGTGATCTTCTACCGCCGGGCCGGTATTGCCGCCGACATCGCACTGCTCTGCAACGTGCTGTTCCTGTTCGGCGCCCTGGCTTCCTTCGGTACGGTGTTCACCCTCTCGGGTATCGCCGGTCTCGTGTTGACGATGGGTATGGCTGTCGACGCCAACGTGATCATCTACGAGCGCGTCAAAGAGGAACTCAACGCCGGCAAGGCGCTCCGCCTGGCCATCAGCGACGGTTACAAGAACGCTTACTCGGCAATCCTCGACGGCCAGATCACCACGATCCTGACCGGTATCATCCTTTACATCTTCGGCAGCGGTACGATCCGCGGCTTCGCCGCCGTGCTCGTTATCGGTATCATCACCTCGGTGTTCACCTCGATCTTCATCACCCGCCTCATCTTCGAGGCCCGGCTGAAGCGCAACAAGGACATTACCTTCGCCTCCGAATGGTCGAGCAAGTTCCTCAAGAACACGCACATCGACTTCCTCGGCCTGCGCAAGCGGACCTATCTGATCTCGGGCATCGTCTGCCTTATCTGCCTGGCCTTCATCTTCACCAAGGGCTTCTCCCTCGGTGTGGACTTCAGCGGCGGCCGTACCTACACCGTACGTTTCGACCAGCCGGTCACCCCTGAGCAGGTGCGTGCAGCCCTCCTCGACGAGTTCCAGGAATCCTCCGAAGTCAAGCAGTTCGGTGGTGCCTCCCAGATGCGTATCACCACCAAGTACATGGTCGGTGACAAGTCTTCTGAGACTGACCGCCTCATCGAAAGCAAACTCTTCAACGCTTTGAAGGGTTTCTACGCCAACGATCTGACGCTTGAGAGCTTCACCTCCACGCTCGAGAACCCGAACGGTATCGTCTCCAGTGACCGCGTGGATGCCTCCATCGCCAGCGAGGTGCGGCGTGACGCCGTCATTGCCGTGATCCTGGCCCTGATCGTGATCTTCGGCTACATCGCCTTCCGGTTCAAGAACTGGACCTGGGGTATCGGCGGTGTGAGCTCGCTGATCCACAACTCGATCATCGTCATCGGTTTCTACTCGATCTTCAGCGGCGTGCTGCCGTTCACCCTCGACGTCGACCAGACCTTCATCGCTGCGGTGCTGACCATCATCGGTTACTCCATCAACGACAACGTGGTGATCTTCGACCGTATCCGTGAATACCGCACGCTGTTCCCGAAACGGCCGCTCGAGCAGAACATCAACGAAGCCTTGAACGCCACCCTGTCGCGTACCATCAACACCTCGGTTTCGACCTTGCTTGTGTTGCTCGCAATCGCCATCTTCGGCGGCGAAAGCATCCGCGGCTTCTCGGTCTCCCTGGCCCTCGGCGTCCTGGTCGGTACCTACGCTTCGATCTTCATCGGCACTCCGATTATGTACGACCTCAACCGTCGCAAGCTCGAGAAAGCCGAAAAGGCCGCGAAATAATCCGCCATCCGTCTGGGCGCCGGTCGGGACATCCCGTCCCGCCCGCCCGCAAGCGCCGGGACACCCCGTCCCCCGCTCGAATGAAAAAGGGCAGCCCCCACCGGGTTGCCCTTTTTCGTTTCCCCGCCCCGTCCGCCTCCCATCATGCCCGGCCATCCTTCCCTCTCCCTCGTCATGCCCGGCACGACCGGGCATCTTCCTTCTTGTCATTCTGAGCGCAGCGAAGAATCTTCCCCGTGTGCAGGAACGCCCTTTCTGCACACCAAACCCTTCTATTTCGCCCCTCGGTAAGCAAACAACCGCCCCTGCTCACCATGCCGCCTTTAAACCACTGCCGGTGAGCAAAAAGGCCCCGCCGGCTCACCATTCTCCTATCGGCCGGTCGGGTTATCCCCTATCTGGCCTGTCCATCCCGCGAGTCTGCCCATCGGCGCATCCGCCCCTCTCGCGAGCCCGTCATCCCCTCGCCTGAGCACCCTCCGCCGTCATCACCCCAGGCTCACCCCGCCATTATCCCCTTCCGAGCCCGTCGCCCCTTGATCAGAATGCCTCCAGCGGGCACCTCCGCGGGCTCGCAAATTCCCAAACGGCCGATCGGTTATCCTCGGCCGGGCAAAGGGAGCCCCTACATAGCTCCCTGCCGCCCGGACGGGAGATAACCGCATAAGCCACAAACTAACTAAATATAAGCGACTTCGCCCGATCAACACATTCGACTCCCCGGTTATCCTTGCCAGCACTCGTGCTGGCAGGAGATAACCGTCACGAAAAAAACCGCCATAATCACCTCGCCTCCATCCCCGAGCCCGCGAAACCATAGCCAGAACGCCACCGAGCCCCATTCTAGCAGGCTCACAGCCTCATATTACCCCTCCGAGCCCGCAGAACCCTCGCCAAACCGCCTTTTGACGCCACACCCGCGGGCTCACCCCTTCTTTTTACTCACCGTAACCCGCACTCTGTCAAAGAAAACGCATTATTTTGTTTCTCCGCTGCATTTTTTGTTATCTTTGTGCCGGAAAATCAAATTATTACGCAATATGAATAAAAGACGCTACAGTATTCCCGCTTGCGAAACCATCGACCTGGAGTTGCAGCAGGTTTTGTGCGAAAGTTCTTTCGGCGGCAATGGCATCGGTGATGTAACCATCGGTGACGATATCACTTTCGAAGGAGGGGAGGACTAAAAGATGAAGAAGTTTTTACTTTTTGTTTCGATTGTCTGCATGACACTGTTTGCTGCTTCATGCATTGAGCCCGCCGCCGAAGAAACCCCGCAGGAAATCACCCAGCCCGGCGAAACCGTCTTCACCGCCACAATGGCCGAACCCGGCACCAAAGTGCAGCTTAACGAAGACGCGACCGGTTTGCATGTTTTGTGGTCCCCGGGCGATAAGATAGCCTTGTTCCATTCCGGCCGGACGAAAGCAGATGAGTTTATTTCTCGGAACTCCGAACCTTCCGCCACAACTGAATTTACTGGCACGCTTACTCCGGTTGAAACTTCGACTGATCCTTATTTCTATGCTATTTTCCCGAAACATGGCACTGCGGATAAGTATAATAATGGAAAAATCACTCCTCAGTTAGACGCATCACAGATTTACGCAACTCCTGAAACATTCAGCTACGGTTTTAATTCTTCCGGATCAGTAGGTTCAGGTGCTGTTTTTGTCGGCAGATCTGAGACACATTCCATTCAGTTCTATAATGTTTGTTCGTTTTTGCGGTTTAAGATTACCGACCGGGAAGACATTCGTTCTGTGGTCTTGACGAGTTCCAAAACCAGCAACAAGGAGGGTATTTGTGGCTCGTTTGATGTGACTTTCGATGATAATAATATTCCCACCATGAATGAAGGAAGCGGAAGCAAAAAAACCATTACGCTCAGTCCGGCTGATGGAGAGGCCTTCCAAAAAAACGTATGGTACTATATGACATTGCTGCCTGTCTCTTTCACTCAAGGTGCGACGATTACCCTGAACACCGAAACGGAATCCGCCGTTCGTACAATCAATGGGACACTTGATAAGCCACTTACGTTTAAACGAAACGAATGCCGTAGTATTGCCAGCATTGACGCGGGTGCTTCATTCACGAACAAGGTTTCTGCAACCATTAGCCAAAACGGTAAAACGGTTAGTGCCACCACCCTTTGGCCGAAAGGCACGACAACATTGTCCGCATCTCTTAAAGGGCCCCTTGGCGACATTGATGCCACAGAATGGACTTGGAACTCCGACGACCTTAATAATGGAACGATATCGCTCACTAACGGCGTTATTACAGCCGTCTCTGAAGGAACCTCTGTTGTAACCGCCAAGACCACATATAAAGACGTCGAGTATTCCGCGACGGTCACCGTTACAGTTACCGAAGCTGCTAGCCGGCTAGTTGCGAAACCTTTCACGGTAGACGATAAAGGCACAAAGGTCTTTTTTGCTCCTGGTAATCTTTATACAGGTGATGGCGGTACACATTTTTCGTTCAATACCTATCAAGGACAGATTGTCTCTTATGATCAGGGCTCGTGGCTTACAACGGGGGCGCGAGATAAATTCACGTGGAACGAATGGAAAGACAAAACGAGCGCAGAAAATATTTCTATAACGGATACTTATTCGTTGTATAAGGAGACACAGAGTTTAACTGATCTTTCTGGTTGGTCGATGCCAACTTATCCGCAATGGGATTATATTCTTATGTCGCGGAAAAACCGTGAAGGACAGGATATAAACAGGTTTGCAAAAGCAACAATTAATGGCATTCCTGGCTTACTCTTATTCCCCGACGAATATGTTCATCCTAACAATATTGCGGCTCTCGCTAACGTAAATACCAAGAATGCAAGTTTTTCAAGTAATATGTTTTATGGCTCTGATTGGGTATGTATGGAAGAAAATGGTGTTGTTTTTCTTCCTTCGGCCGGTATGACAAACGAAACCTGGAGCGGTAATTCTTATGTTTATACTAACGGTTATTATTGGTCCTCTTGTTTAAAGGTTACTGAGGGTGTAGAAAAAAATCCAATTCGATTACGTTTTTATTCAGGAGTTGATACCTATAGTACAAACGTAAAGAATCAATACCTCTCCATCCGCCTCGTCCGTCCCGTGACGGAGTAGCAGTCCGTCGACGAGAAAGCCTGACACCGAGAAAAGAAAGGGTGGCCCTATCAGTCGGGCCACCCTTTCTTCGTCCCTGTCCGGCTTTCCTCTGTTACGTGTGAACTGTGAGCCCGGAAGCCCTTTGTCCTGTCGTCTTCCGACGCCCTTCGTCCGGGCTCGACCCTGCCAGAATAAGCCCCGAGCCCGCCTTTCCCTCATTTCCGTTGCGTCTGACTATGCCTCGGCGGGCTCACACCGGTCGGGCTCATACCGGCGGGATTCTCTTTCTTTTTCGCCAAACAGGCGCAAAGGGACCCGCCCGGGAAAGTGTTTGGAGCCGCTTTTTCCAAAAAAACTTTGCGCCTAGGGCCGATTTCGGCCTTAGGCGCAAGAGAATCGATAAAAAAGTGCCTCTGAGGGGCGTGGGCGGTGGGTACCCTTGCGCCTGTTTGGCGGCACAGTGAGACGGGACGACGGGACGGCAGGACGACGGGACGGCGAGTGCTCGACAACGAGTCCCGAAGCGGGGTCTGTTCCGCTATTCCCCCTTGAGCGCCCGCGTCAGTTCTACGAACTCCTCCACGGAGAGTTGTTCGGGGCGGGCATCCAGATAGGGGATGTAGGCCGGGAGGGCCGACGGGCCGGAGGAACCGGAGGAGCCAAAGGAACCGGCCCGACCCGAAGGGAACAGGGTCGCGAGGACGGGTTTGAGGGAGTTGCGGATGGTCTTGCGGCGCTGGTTGAAGGTGGTCTTGACGACCGTCTTGAACAGTTCTTCGTCGCAGTCGAGCGACGTGCGGCCGTTGCGTGTAAGACGGATTACCGCACTCTTGACCTTGGGCGGCGGCAGGAATGCGCCTTCTCCCACCGTGAAACAATATTCAATATCGTACCAGGCCTGCAGGAGCACCGACAGGATGCCGTATGTCTTGGACCCGGGCGGTGCTGCGAGGCGTTCGGCCACCTCTTTCTGGATCATGCACACCACTTCGGGAATCTGTCCGCGGTAATCCAGCACTTTGAAGAATATCTGCGATGAGATGTTGTACGGGAAATTGCCGATAACCGCGAAAGGTCCCGGGAACATCCGGCCGAGATCCATCTTCAGGAAATCGGCTTCATAGAGGGCCGGGGCGAGTTTCGGGAAGTGCTCCAGCAGGTAGCGCACCGATTCGGTGTCGATTTCCACGACCTTGAGTTCCACGGCGGGATCCTGCAGCAGGTACTGCGTGAGCACACCGGTCCCGGGCCCGACCTCCAGGACGGGCCCGCGGCTGCGGAGCGTGGCGACGATAGATTGTGCCACGGCCTGGTCGGTCAGAAAATGCTGTCCGAGGGCTTTCTTCGGCCGGACTGCTGACGAAGACTGACGCTTGTCCGGCCGCGGTGTCCGGCTCTGCGGCATCCTGCCCTGCGGCGCCCTGCTCTTCGGCGGCTTTCCATTCATCAGCGGGCGATGAAGTATTTATACATCCGGGCGATGCCTTGGTGCAGCACGTTGTGCGTGCCTTCTTCGTCGTGTGAGCCGCTGCAGATGATTACGAAGCCGTATTTTTCATCGGGGTTGAAGAACATCGCACTGCTCAGGCCGTAAGCGCCGCCCGTATGTCCCACCAGCGTGATGCCCGGCACATAGTCGTCGGCCAGCCAGAGGTTCAGGCCGTAGTGCTCCGGTTCGGAGCGCGGCACCTGCATATTGCGGGAACTCTCCTCGGAGATGATGCGCACGCCGTCGGGCGTGGTGCCGTAGTTCATATGCATCGTCATCACGCGGGCCAGGTCGAGGGCGGAGATCTTCATACCGCCGGTAGGCGAGAAGATCAAGGCGTCGTGGCCCATCGTGTAATTGGCAACCTTCTCGCTGCGGGGCTCATAGGCCTCGGCGTAGTTGTCCACGAATTTGCCGGCTTTGGCATCCCAGTCATACAGGTGCGCGAAGCGGCTC